>ERZ1034928.117-NODE-117-length-48013-cov-8.774365_pt1 | contig 48013 bp, 118 predicted proteins | sample MGYA00520627_ERZ1034928 | MGnify/ENA primary metagenome ERZ1034928 (study PRJEB33766, sample SAMN09781755) | gut metagenome | biome: gut microbiome | host: Homo sapiens | place: Madagascar | study: EMG produced TPA metagenomics assembly of the PRJNA485056 data...
TCTTACCACAGAAAAATCCAAAACCAAAATTTAAAATTTTCAAAAAATTCCCCAATTATTAAAAGTTTTTTAACTTTTCGATCTGCATTTTTCCAAAAGCAAAATTTAAAATTCTCGAAAATTTGCAGGATGAGTATGATAAGCATTCTCATTTGCAAGTGATAATCATTCTCGTTTATAAAGTTGAATGAGAATCATTCTCATCTACAAACCGAAACGAGACTTATTCGCATTTCCAGAATGACGGGCAGCTCCGGTGATTGTCTCGCCAGCCCCGTTCCCCTGTCCATGTATACATAATAACACAAACAACCCAGGACGCAAGCACTTTATTCAATCTTTACAAAACTTTTTTGAGGCGAGCTACCGGCGATCCACCTTGCAACCAGCGCCCTGGTATGTTAGCCCCGCCTTTACGCCGTGGGGTGGCGTGTCCTCTTCTGTATGTGGTGATTATAGCCCCGTTCCCTGGGGCGTGTCAACACTATTTACCCTGTTTTTGCATCTCTTGCTTACAGATAAAACACCACTTTAAGCGTTTAGGGTGATAGCAATGGTTGCAAATTTCGTCATCATATACACTGTAAACTTTCATAGTTATTTCCTCTTTGTGCCTCCACCGTGGCGGCTTGATAACCACTATACACCACACCAGGGAAAGCGCAAGGAAAATTTTTTGCTGATTTGAGTTTTAGGATCTCGATTTTTCAGCCAACGAATTTTACCAGGTCGAAAAATTTTTGTAACGAGTTTTACGTAAGAGGAAAATTTCCGAAACGAGATCCACCTAATCGAAAAAATTTTGTGGGAACTCCCAGGTGAAAAAATTTTTTATTTTTCAAGCACCAGGGAAATATATATAAAAAATTTTATGGTAGTAGTTGACAGCATAGGGGCGGCGATCTAATATTACTACACAAGGCGAGGCGATAGGCGCACCGCACACCAGGAAGAAAAGAAAATGGCAACATTACATGTAGTAGTAACTAACGAAACAATCAAAGTGATCGTGAACGGCTTTTGTGAGAAAGAAGAGGAAAACGATTTTAACGGCTATTGCATTGTATCCGCTTTCCTTGATTCCCTGGTGGAAATGTGCGTCATCACTCCTGAGCAGCGCGAAGCGAAGATCAACCGCCTGAAAAAAGTTTTAGATATTGAATAAAAGCGCTTGACAGATTCATCCAGTAACGTATAATTCACTTCATAGGCGGCGGGAATGGTTCCCGCGCCAAATTAAAGAGAGATAACCAAATGTCTGATATCATTGAAACTTTCAACTTTTCCCGTAACAACATTGATTTCACTGTTAACGTTGTATGTGCTTACACGTTTGACCAGTTCGGGGATCAGTGGAAAATGACAGACACGCACGAGGGCGGCGTAACTATCACCAATCCTGATGCGGATCGCAATAGCTTTAAATATGCTATCCCTCAGCAGTATACGCTGGCAGAACTCACGGCAGACTATGCGAAAGCAGGACGTGCTAACCCGTCCCGTGAAGCTTACGAAAGTTTACAGCGTCAGTTAGCGCGTGACATTACCGCCAATGACTACTATTTCACGGTTGACGCTACCGCCGGATCTCATACCCTGTTAGACGGCGCGGTTATCGGTTGCGGGTTCGACTACTCATACGATGACGAAGGGCAATTGTTAGACGTAGCCCAGGAGGTATGGCGTGACTATGACGGGGAAGAGGAAGCGATCCGTGAAGCGGTACAGGTGGCGCGTGATCTCCTGGAAGGTGTAGACGTGTTGAAAAGTATTGTTGAAAACGTCTAAATAGTGCTTGACCATAGCCCCGAAAGGGGCTATCATCCCCCTACACCAACAGAAGAGAGTAAGAAGATGGAAACTTTATTGATTGCAAAAGATGGTTCACTGTTAGCGGAAGTAGAAACGATTGAAGCGCCTTTGTGGTGGCAAACGGCGGGACTTTCCAAGACACGATCCGGCTATGGTACAAAAATACCTACCCAATGGAAAATTAATTTCCAGGGGCGTGATCGCCGTGTCTATGTCGATCAATACAGTAATTCAGGCCATACTTACATTATCGTAAAAGGTGAAAAAATTACTGTAAGATAGTTGACAAGCCCCAGGAATGGGGCTAATATTATCTCAAAGGGCGGGAATGGTTCCCGCGCCTCCTCAAAGGTGAAAGATTATGAAACAACGTGTAATGAAAATCCACACCAACACCGGATCAACCGTTGTAACTCCCTCCCGTTTCGCTATCGCGAGCCGTTGCGCCCGTTTGAAACGTGAGTTAAAATCTAACCAGGGCGCGGGGTTTACCAGATGGGGGAAATAATAACGTAATGAAACCATTGTTTCTAAACTGTAAAGGCGAGGTTATCGCCTTTATGGATTCAACAGCCTACGATCTCGCACGATATGCAATGACGTTTAAAGAAAACGTTTACAAGCGGAGCGGGGGCGGTTACACTATCTTTAATCACCGTAACGCCGAAGTAAAGGACGTTACAAAGGTTGAGATCGGGAAGTACCGGATCGGGTGGCTACCTTCAAAAGATGCGGGGAGCCTTTACCGTGTATGTGAGTTAGTAACGAGGGGTTAACCTATGGGGCGTGAGCATGTTATTCAATCGTGGGTTAAACATGACGAGGATGATTGGCGGGTGATACCGCCTGATCTCCTGGATGACGCAAGCGGTTACAGTGGCGAGCAAGTGGGGCAAAGGATAGCCCGTAACAACGGGAACACGGCGATCCGCGCCACGGTTCCAGGTTGGCTACCAAATGGACAGGCAGACATTGCAGGGGCGGCAGATCCGGCAGACGACGCGAAAGGCGATCCCCTGCTGATGGTAGATCCGGCGTTTAAAACGCTGTTAGAGTACCCTGGCAAGGTGGCAGCGCTTACGAAAGCATATGAGGCGGGAAAGATGCCTGAGAGCCTTTATCGTAGCGCCTTGCGAGTCCTGGACGTGAAAGCAGACAAGGCACAGCGCAAGATTGATAAACTGGCGGGATCTGTACTCCTGGAGGAAGAGAACGCGCCGGAGGAAGAGCCGGAGCTTGATCCGGTAGTCCTGGAAGAGGACGCGATCACGCCGTACCATCCGACACCGGAAGAGGCAGCGCAAGCCCTACGAAATTATTTTAAATAAGGGATTGACAAGCGCCCAGGAGGGGCGCATAATTCATCACATAGGGCGGCAATGATGCCGACACCAAAGAGGATGCACTATGTTAATCAAAAAAGCAAATTGCTTCACCACTGGCATTATTAATGCTCTGATCCTGGCGGTTCCATCGTGGGCGGTGATAGCACTTGTTTATTTCATCGTAACCCGCTTTTAAATTATCGCAAAATTAGCTTGACAGCAGACTAAATCAGGCGTAAATTACTAATCAAGGCGGCGGGAATGGTTCCCGCGCCACACCAAAGAGAGAGAAACATCATGATCGCAATGACTACCCGTGAAGCCGCTCGCAACGTAGCCCGTAAAGTTAACGCCGTTGCACCTGCTAAACTTAAAGCACCAGTGAAAGGCGCAGACGGTTGGATCTTCCCTGGCTTGTCTCATGCTGATAATAAAGGCACTTTGAGCCTGAAAAAATAAGTTGACTTTCTGTAATGGCTGTTAGATAATGCAGCCATTGAAGAGAGAAACCAAACAATCTAACGAGGTGATAAGATGGTTACATTTGCAATTATTTCCCTGGTGGCTGGTAACGTGTTTATCAATGACACTTTCCAGGCTGATGATAGCAAGCGCGGGGAAGTTAGTGCGGTCTATGCAGAATGTAAAGCCGCCGAGCGCATGTTATCACCTTGTATGCTTATGTCCGAGCGCCACGACGGGCGGATCGTGTTTACCAATGTTGAATCCTGGTATCAATTGGTAGTAGAAAAATAATTTCAATAACCAGTTGACAGCAACACCGAAAAGCATTAAATTATTCATCAAGGGGCGGGAATGGTTCCCGCTTAAACAGAAGAGAAAACATTATGACTACTATCCTCGAAATGAAACGCGCAGAACTGGCAAGTGTGATCCGTGATATCGCAGAAACCGAGCGTCAGATCCGCAACTTCTCTTATGAAATGACCGAAGAGGAGTATGATGCAGTGCTGGATGATTGCTACGAAGATATAGACGTTTGCGGATCACTGTTTAGCCCGTCCTATGCTCTGAAAAATCTTGATCCGGTGGCGTACCGTTGCGGCAAAAGTGACTATGAAGGGACAAAGGATCTGGATGAGGTGGAAGAGTATCAGGAGTTAACGAGCGACCTGGAAGATCTGGAAGAGCGCCGCGATAGCTTAGAGGAAGAGATCGCAGACTTGGAAGCCGAAGAGGAAGAAAGCGAAGAATAATTTTAAAAACAGGTTGACACGGTAAACGGTTTAAATTAAATTAGTGTTCAAGGGGGAGTGGTTCCCCCTCTCAACAAAGGTTATCAAGATGAAAGCAGCTAACAAAATCAAAGTTTACATTCTCTCAGCAATTCGTTTCGAAGGTGAGAACGGCGAAAAGTTCGAAACTGAGGAAGAGAAGATCACCGAACTTATGCGCCGCTTTAAATCTGAATATTGGTATCCGGCAAATCAGGCGTATTACGGTACTATGACCAAAGCGCTTGCGTCATGGTTACAGGGTTTACCGAGTGAGATCGACATTGCATTTTATTATAACGAGATTGATTCTCTTTTAGTGCAGTGGGGCTACATGAAAGAGTGTAGCCGTGATTCAACGATTGAACGCGAGCGCAATAATTACTGGCTTTACCTGGCGGGGTCACTGATCGCGGTTGCAAAGTCTCACAACGTAGCGTAAGCTGATACAACAACGGCGGGAAATTCTCCCGCCAACATTGAAACTAAAACGAGGGTTTAAAAATGAATGGTTCCAACAACGTAGAAAAAATGGGTAACGGTAAACCGCGCAAGGCATGGAACGAAGATACCAGCCGCAAAGGGGATAAGCGCAACAAAACAAAGCGCGACCGCACCGAGAAACGGGGCTGGATTGAGTGATAAGAGAAGGGGCGCAGAATAGCGCCTCTTTCGCTTTCTAACGAGTTTTAACCGGAGGTTATCCAATGACATTGGAACAGATAGAAAAGGCCATAGAACAGCGCGGAGGGCGCTTAAAGGCGCGTTATCGTGATCAATGGGGCTTTATGGTTAACGGCGTGATCCTGGGGATTGATAACGGCGAGATTTTGATTGACAATCTAAAAAACCGTGTTAAGCCTGATCAGGTAGTGGCTATCAATCATATTTAATTGATAGGAAATAACTGTTAGACATTGCGCCCAGGTTGGCGCATAGTGATTACATAAGGCGATAACCGCCGAAGGAGGGATAAATGAAAAAGATTATCATTGCCGCTATCCTGGCGGCAGTAAGCCTAAATGCAACAGCAGCAGACACCGAGATCGACGCAATGAGCGCAAGCCGTGATCTCAGAGCCAGCATTGAAAAGATGCTGATAGTATCGGGGGATAATAACGCAACGTTACGATCTTATAACCTATCTAAGACTTTCGAGAATGCATTAAATTCTCAAATGATACCAGTTCTCAATAACAATCCTGATGCATCATGCGAGCTTATCGCCGCGCGGGTGGCGCAAAATGCGCGGGGCAATTATGCCCCTTATCAGGTTAATCCCCTGATGACAAGAGCGATTGAAGATATGATCGGCAAAATGACCGTTTACACGATGGCGCAATGTTATTACTTAAAGAGTTGACAAACGAGCCGATCACGGTTAAGCTGTAATGACAGTAACAACAGGGGCAGAAAATGGAACAGGCAAAATCTTTACTTATGTTTAGCGGTGTAAGCAGTGATGCGGTGACGGTTGAGAGACACCAGGACGGCGACACGCTGATCGCAATGTTACGCGATGGTAACAACGGGGCGCTTTTGATCCTCAGTCTAAAAGAAGTGAAGAAAGGTTATTATTCGTTAGCTTATCATTTGATAACTACCGATAACGAAACAAGCCAGGATCTTTCCTTGCCTTTTCCGGCAAATTGTGCGCCGTCTTTCGTGGCTGCAATTGTCAATGATGTTTTCCAGGTGGTGGCATGATGGAACGTGACACTAAAATAAAACTTGCTTTTGCCGCCGTGTTATGGATAATGGTTTTTGCGGTGGTTATCATGAGAGGGTAAACCAATGAAACGTTATCAAGTGGAGTACAGCACAGTAAACCCGACTTATGAGGAAGGGGCGAAAATGTGTAAAATTGCGTCTTACTTTTTAGCGGTCATTGTCTTATTTTCTTTACTATCCTAAACATCGTTTAAACCCTGGAGATCACAAAATGGCTAACGTGTCAATCAAAAAATCAGCACTTGACTATGCGACAGTAAGACAACAGCGTCACGCTATCGACACCGCGCAGCGTTTACTAAATGAGATTGCTTCTCAATTGAGTACAGCGCAAATCCCAGCCAATGATCACCTGATGGCGATCCGTAATTTGATAGATGAGAAAGATTCTCAATTGTTCGACAAAGAGCAAGATCTTTACTTTATTATTTCACGCCAGGATTGACGCACAAGGGCGGGAGCTTGTAAATAGTTCCCGCAACTATTTTTCATTTTTGCGTTATGCAAAAAAGTGAATTTAAGGCGATCAGGGAGAGAATGATCAAGGGTACGGAAAACGGGTAGAGCCTCTTAGAGGGCGTTTTAGAGCGTTTTACGGGGTATTGACTTTTCCCGAAACGCTCAAAGCGTCTTAAATTTAGTTTCATCGTGTGATTATTTGCATACGACTGCATTTCTATGCAACAAAGTGAATATTGTAAAGATTGCAGAAAAGGGTTGCATCCTTTCGGCTACGTGCTATTATTTATTACATAGGGCGGGGCAATAAGGCAACGCCAACTAATCCGAAGGGTTACATCATGAATAAATTCTGCGTAGGTCAAAAAGTTATCGGTTTAAACGAGCGCAAGATCTTTACAGTGACTGCATTACGTGGTAACGGCGTGATCGTCCTGGATGGTAAAATTGAGGACGTGGAAAGCGCCTATCAGATTGAACCTGACTTTATGGATAAGACCAACTATTTTTATCATCATTCAAAATTCGGTGAAGGTCAACACGTAGCGCGTGAAGCTTTTCGGGATTATATGGCGGCGCTTGAGGAAATGGATCACTTACAGACCTATCCTGGTGAATCCGTTTTCATGATGCGAGCGCGTACCATGTGCCAAACTTGGATCGACGAAGCCGCCGCGAAGATTGAGCGCGGGTTAGCGGTGAAACGTACAGCAGAGCACAATTTAGCGCAATGGGATCGGTTGACGCTTGATCATCACTTCCCATTCCTTAACCCTGAAAATCTGACAGACTACTAAAAATAGTAGTTGACGCGCCCAGGGAAAGGGCGCATAATTCATCACATAGAGCGGGGAGCGGTTCCCCGCCAATTGAGAGAGATTATCACTATGTTTAGCGTAGACCAACTGGCAGCAGCGATTGAAAAAGCAGGTGATGCGAAATATGGCGTTAAAGATCACTATTTCATCGGTCAATATCCTGATGGTACTTATTACGGTGTATTGTCTAACAAGGTGAAGAGCCGCAGCAGCGCCGCGCAGCTTAGAACGCCGGACTGGTTTGAAAGTAAAGGCATCAAGCCGATCAAAGTAATGAAGCGTAAAGCTAAATAATTGTTGACACCGCGCCCGATAAGGGCGCATAATGGCAGCACACCAACAATCAGAGCGACAACATGAAAACTAAATCTAAGTTAATCAGCAAAAGCGATAAGATGAAAATCTTTGAGATCTGCGAAGTGGTACACCCTGGAACACTGGAACAATATAACCGCCTGATCGGTCATATCATGGAATATGAATGGGGTTTTGAATGGGAGATATCCAGTGATCGCCGCAGCGGGTCATGTTTCCCATCAAAGGCGCAAGCCTTGCGAGGTTTAAAGACTGCATATCGCCGCAACCCGATTTAAATTTATTTCGCCCTGGGGCTTGATCTCCCTGGGGCGTTTTGCTATCCTTAATTTGTGGGCGGGAATGGTTCCCGACACATAAACGAGGATTCAAGATGCAACCTTTACAACTCCTTTCAACTTTACGCGCTATCGCTAATAACACGCTGATCGCTTGCCAGCGTCAAGAGTTTAAACCGGAATTCATTTACAAGACGCATAACCAGCAGTTAGCAACAATTGAGGGCGCGATCAAAGGGTATCAGTTAGGGGCAAAAGTGACCGCGAAATATAAAGCGGAGATCAAGAAAATAACGCTTGCACCAATGAAGGAAAAGAGCTACTATCTTATCACTGAGCAGGTGAAGGGAGGCGTAAGCCAACTAACCAGCGCCATTGACTTTATGAAACGCTAATCAGCGATTAACCAGGAGGGCGGCAGCAATGCCGCCAACATTAAAAGGGTGAAACATGCTAACATCTAACAAAAATCTAAAATTGCGTCAATCCCTCGTTAATATGGCGATCAGTGTCGAGCCGTACAAACGAAAAGAGCCTAAGCAAGATATGCGAGGGCGTAAAATCACCTGGACAGATCAACAGGTGTTAGAGATCCGCGCCCTGCATAAGTTCGGAGGGATGAAACCAGCGGAGATCGCGGAGAAGTACAACACGAAGAAAAGCGCGATCACCTATTTACTTTCGTATAATACCCGTGTACTATTAGAACCAGAAAGAAAACATTTACCAACTGAGGCGAAATAAAATGGGTAAAGTATTGAATAGTAAAAAATTGTCTGCTACAATCTCGATTGCTGAATGCACAGACGGATTCTGGCTGTATGACGAAACGCGCGGGATGAATCTGTCAATGCAAGCGAAGAGCAGCGAAGCGGCGCTCTTTGAGGCCCTGGAATACTACCAGGAGCGATTCCAGGAAGTGCAAAACAATTATAACAGCCTCAAAGCGAAAGTAGATCATTTTGTCGGACAGGTGGCAGATGATGAGGATGATTATCATTACTGCGAACGTTGCGGATCTTCAAATTAGTTAAAATAATGCTTGCGTTTCGAGTGGGGTGCAAGTATTATAAATTCATCGAAACATGATACAGAATAAAACAGGTGATAAGATGGAAAGCACAATCAAGGTAAACGAGAAAAACGGTAATAAAGTTACGTTATCATCTGTACTTGAAAATGGTTTCATTGTATATGAGGTTTCAAGTTTCGTTAACGGTAAAGCCGCCTGTAAAGCGTTTTTTACTGAGTGGGATGATCTGGCATTGGCAAAAGCTGAAAGTTTATTCAATAGTTTTGATTTTGGGGTGTAACATGACCAACAAAGAAATTTTCCTTAATGCTTATATCGTTTGCATGTTATGGAGTAGCAGCGGGACAGACCAGGACGGGGAAGATCTGGAGAGCCTGGAAGGGTTCGAACTTTCCACCGAAGCGATGCGCAAAGTTAAAGAGGATTGCGAATCATTCTTATTTGCAGGGGCTAACCTCCTGGCGGATCTGCCTGAGTGGTACGGTCAAGGCGACGGCGGCGCATACGCTTATGCGGGGCATGATTTTTGGCTTACTCGCAATCATCACGGCGCTGGATTCTGGGATCGTGGGTTAGGTGATTTAGGCGACCGCCTCACCACGTTAGCGCACACATACGGCGAAGCCGATCCCTATGTTGGCGAGGATGGGAAAATTTATTTCTAAAAAACGCTTGCAACGCTGATCGCCGTTTGCTATAGTTAATGCGTAGGGCGGGGAGTGGTTCCCCGTCAAGTCCTCAAAGGGTAACATCATGAAAAACGTAACTTTCCCAGTAACCATCAAAGAAGGTAAATCCCTGATCACTTTCACTGATGCCAACAATGGCACATACAACGAAAGCGGCGCGGTGTGCGTATCCTCATCGTAATATTTCAGATCTGGCTAAACTCCTGGAAACAGCCATCTAACCAGCAAGGGGAACCGTAGCGGCTCCCCTTCTTTGAGGTGAGAATATGACAAATAATGATTTAGCTTTATCCTGGATGAATCCTAACGAGCTTTATGATCCTGAATCAATGACCTTTGAACAGCAACGCGCAGCACTGGAGAAGGTTTATTATTATTGCTATCCGTGGCACAATACCGAAGAGGCAAGCGCCTACGATTACCCTACTTTTGATCAGGCTGTTAGAGAGTGGGCGCAGGACGATTTACGGCAGAGCTTGACAGCGAAGCTGTACTGTGAAACGTTGGATTGGATTGAGGAGTAAATAGAATGTTCAATGATATGCGTGAAGCCCTGGTTTATGCCCTGCAATGGGAGAAGGTTAAAGACCTTGATGACCGTAACAGGCTGATCATAGTGCGGGATCTGTATTTGAACGCACAGAATGAGAAGGAAGCCCGATCAATTATTAATTTGTGGACTAATTAAGGGGTAAAGCATGAGCAATCAAGATATAAAACCTGGCGATCTGGTGTGGTGTTTTGACTTCCCCACTGATCCACCGTATGACGTGTGCAATGCTTGCCTATACGAATATGTGAAGCCTTGCAAGGGAGAGCATGAGCTTAAACGACCAGACACGGGCGCAACGGTTTACTTTCGTTATGTTGCACCCTATCAGATCCGCACAGCTACCAAATGTTAACGAGGTAAATGATAATGGTTTACATTCTCTTTTTGTTGGATAGCGCCTGGGGCTGGGAGATCGCCAACGTCTACAACCTGGAAGAGGAAGCGCAGGGAGAAGGAAAGCGAAGCGGCAAGGAATGGAAAGTAGAGCCGCACCACGTTTTATAAATTGAAAAAGGGGGTTGAGTTTTCGCCCCGTTTTGTTATTATGTTTATAGAGGCGGCAACGATGAAACCGAAGGAAACACACGGGAGCTACGTGAAATATAATTTGAGAATGATTCTCAATACGAAATATTTACACAATTAGTTATTGACGGATGAATCAAGATAGCTTAATATTACTTTCAGAGGGGCAGAACAGCCCAAACGAAAACAGTGGAGCGAGAACATGAAAGAAGTTATGATCCTGAAAAAATCCCCTATCCTACGTGGTGGTTTTATTGCTTACTCGGATGATTTGCTAATTGCCACCGTTGCAAAAATCCTTAAATCTGAAGAGGACAGCAAAAACGGCGTTTATCGTATCTGCTTTACACGGGGCAAACTCCAGGGTAAAATTGCCTATGCGCATGATTTGCAAGACATAAATGATAAAATTTGCGCTGTTATTGATTACGCGAAATAATTAAACTTTAGCTATTGCCAACGGTTTGCCCTTGTATTATTATTTATCACGTAGGGCAAACAAATCATCTTAACGGGTAAACGAGGAAATCACCATGAGCAACATTATTAACCTGGCAACTACTATTAAAGGCAAAGATTTTGGCGGCGTAGTAGATAACGATCCAATGTGGAGCCTGTCAGTGTTTAAAGGTGATTTAATCGACGTTGTAACCATTGACAGCGGGTCAGATGATTATAAGTGTGAGATTCATTTGACTAACTGGTACACTGGCAAGGTTTACGCCCTGGATCATGTGATCATCGGTCGAATCGAAACATTAGAGGACGAAGAAACCGGAGAAATGTTTGATTATTATATCAACAGCACCAACCGAGCCGAGCGCCTGATGGAAAAAATCAAAGAGAAAGGGACAATTGATTTATCCTATTGGATCGACGTTACAGGGACAATCTAACAGAAACCATCTAATCACACCAGGGCGCACAAAGCGCCCTTTCTTTTTGCCTCCTGATTTATGATAGCTTTTACCAATTGAAAACCATCACAGCCGAAAAGTGCATAAATCGCGTTATGGCGTTTTCTCAGAGCTTTTGATCTACGGTACGGATCACCAGGTGAAGCGCTTAGAGAGCATTTTAGACCGCTTAAAATGGATGCGAAGCATCACGCGCATAGCAGAAAGACACCTTTTCGGGGAAAGATGATAACTATTATCATTTGAGTGATTTTCCATGCTTATTTATTCACTTTCATTGCATAATGCAATAATAAGAATCATTCTCACTTAACACCCTGAAACCTCCCTTTTACTTACTAAACTAACAGTAAACCAGTGTTATTATCTCACCTTTAATGATTATCGTCCTAACCATAAGCCCCGCCATATCTGACACCGGAAACAATAACTATCTGAAACCATTAACAGCCTCATTATATTAACTCAAACCACTAAAAACCTATCTTTTCCTGTCTGTTATTGTTAGCATTCTAACTATTAACTATTGAATCATCTATTCACTTATCTATTCAATCCTATTGATGATCCTCCTATTAGTTACACTATGTTACTATCTCAATCCTTGCGATTAGCAAGCAATTAGTTTCGGGGAAAATGATTAGCAAGCGTATCATTAGATGCCTATGCCGGACACATAGGCAGCTAATAATAACGCAACTACACCACACCATTCGTGACTATTCCTAATAGTCACATCATGTTATTATGTAGCTTGCAATTATTGCAAGCGTAATGACGCTTACACTAATTACGTGCGTTATTATTAGCCTAATATACCGTTTCACGGTAGACAATGATCATCCTAATCATTAGAATGCGAAGCATTACAGGTATGGGTAGTAGTGATAGTAACATAAAGAAACTATTAGCAAGCGAATGTATTTGCGGGGAGGATGACCGCCTGAATAGGGCGATCATTCAACCTGTTAATCATTGCATATGATATCATTGCGGGGAGAAACTATCACCCTGTTAAGGGTCGATATGTTGAGCCACTTCTCGTAAAAGAGAGAGTTTGAGACTTTTCTTGATTTATTCGGGCTTTTGTGGTATTCGCTACGCTCAATAAGTATACAAATGAGAAGGATTCTCATTAGCCTTTCACGATACGCACAGCCAGCACCATTTGGCAACACTCAAACAGATGTTTAGACTTGCCAACTCATTGATTTATATAGAGTTATTGCTGATTAGATAGAAAGTGAATGGTTGAGCTATGAAACTATGTGGAAAGTTATGTAAGTTATTGAATGCTAATGATATTGATAATGATTCTCATTGATATTTGGGGATTGTGCGGTCGAGAAAAGGGGTGGCACGAAAAATCGCGTTAAGCACCTCACGCAATGGCGCAGCCATTTGCCCTAACCTCTTGTCGGCAAAGGATATTTTCGGTCTGCTCATAGCAAAACAGGGGGCGTCAAAATAATTCGGGTATACGGGGAAAATTTTAGGACTGTTCTGATGAAATTTTAGTCTAATCTTTCGGGGAAAATAGACGATTATTCGGGGATAATTGATAGGGAAAAGCTATTAGAATTCTTGGGTAATTAAGGCTACTATGAAGGTCGTGAAAGATTTCCATTTGGAGGGTATATGAAAGTGACAAAGAGGGGTAATGGTCTTCCTTGGTTTGAGATGGAGATCCCAGATAAGGATGTAACTTGTGCAAGATGCTTCACCTCCTACAACCTGAAAGATGCTCCAGTTAAAGCTCCAGAACAACTTCGTATCAAAGAGCCTTGTTGTCCATCTTGTGGCTTTAAGTGGTATCTATCATTATGATTATCGTGGAAGGGGGTGAGCTATGTTAGCTATTTTAGGGTGGATTTGGTTAGGGATGTTAGTTTGCTTAGGTGCGTGTTGTATAGGTATTGTTCTTGGCTTGGCAGCGCTCCTGTTTCAAGGTTTCTCAGAACGTTGGTAATACTGCTTGCTTTCTTTCGGGGAAGGGTGTAGGATGATTGTCATAACATTAAGAGAGGAGAGTGTCATGAAAGTAAGACTGTTAAATGATGGTGGATTCTTTGGTCTGAGTGCAATGAAGTTTCCTGTGGAGGTGGAAGCGGAAGATTGTAATTCTACTCGTGTCTTTGTTCCACAACAAAATTTGGTTGGTGTTCCTGGGTATGAGTGGATTTCTACTGAGTGTCTCAGGGACGGCTACTACTTGTTCTGGGAAGGTGAATTTGAAATCATCACCGATGCTCCTGTGCAAGAAGAAGTGGTGTGCAAATCACAGAAGATTGATTTGGATGCCCTCTATGCAGAGATGGTGGAATCCTCCAACAAACGTCAGGAACAACTGCTCTCCCTGATCCGTGAGTATGGCAATCCTCAGACAGGATTAGATCGTGCAGAACGTATTTACAAACAGATTGAGAAAATCATTAAGGAGCAGTTGATATGAAGAGTAGCCCTGTGCTGTTAGCATTCTATAAAGCGTGGCTCGGTGTAACCGAACACCCAAACTGGCAACGTTACAATGGCGGTTTATGCATAAACCTCTATGAGTTTGCAGGTGCAATGTATCCCAACCAACGTGTAGCCGGAGGTTATCTGGATGAAATGCGAGAACAGTTTTTGGATGCAGGTTTGAATCCAGATGTCCCGTTCAATAACCACATACATGGTTATCGTGAAGAATTGTATAATCACGCTTGCCATACCAACAAGCTTCGTGTACAATGGGTGAAAGATCGCATTAAAGATATGGAGGATGCAAAATGAGAATTCGTATACATAGCCCTTCCGGTTATCATAGCCTAATCACCATGCAGTTTCCGATGACACTGGAGGCTTATCGGATCGAACATGATGGCACAGCTTTCGTGAAAGCGTCTGTTCTCCGTGAGCTTGGTGCAGATACAGATGATGGGGATTATGTATTCCTTGAAGAGGAGTACACCCTCGTGGAAGAGGAACGCACTCTTGCAGATTGCTTCGGTGAAAACCCTTTGCCGGAGGCTCTCGAAGCTAACAAACGTGCGGCTGATGCTTCCATGCAGGATATGATCACTATCTCTGGCACTTTCGTGCAAAATGTCGCAGACGCAGGGCGTAAAGATAAACTGATCTCACTTGTGAAAGATTATGGCTCAGCCATCAATGACGGGTGCTATGAAAGCGAATGCGGTACTATGCAAGCTATGTTTGCTGCTCACGAAGAAGAGAAACGTCTCCTCAAGGAAATTATCAAGATGATCGAGGAGGGTGTATGAAGAAAGAGGATAAAGAGCTTGCTGTGGGTTTGGTAGGATCTGCTGTGATTGCTTTCCTACTTCTCCTTCTGCTGGGCTTTGCTGCGTCGAGGGGTTGGGTATGAAAGACCGTCTCGGAAATGAGTTGACTATCGGTGCAACAGTGGTATACTCACAATCAAACCACTCTGTCACCCCGTTAATCGGAGTGGTGCAAAGTGTATCAGATGAAACAGTGACGATTGCCACGCAAACGAAACGTACAATTGTTCGCTATCATTATGAAGTGATTGTCTACAGAGGAGAGGTGCAATGAAAGGTAATAAAATGAAAGTTAAAGAAGTACCGAGTGCATACACCCTGTGGTTAGCGCGACTCATTCACCAATCTATGGTGACAAAGCGCCATACACCTCTTACAAAGCGTATGCTGAAAAAGGGACGTGCCACTTTCGGCTTTACTGCCACTGCCAGAAAGATGATGGACTTGGGCTATATCCCTAAGTATGCTCGGTATCCGTCTCGTTACGAGTGGTTCGACTAATGAATGATGACCTGCTGATTTGTTGGTTTATCGTTTTACTATTATGGGTGATACTCACTGGAGGTGAACTGTGGTGAATCCAGAACAGAAATTTAAAATTGGGGATCGTGTCTATGACAATTTCAGTGAGAAGGAAGGTGTTGTGAGTGCCATTTTCTGGAGTGAGGGTGACGCTGATAACAAAGCGGAATGGTCATACTCCATCGACAAAATGGGATGGCTCTTTATTGGAGAGAGTGACCTCACACTCTTGCAATCAGGACTTGAGCTTTGGGATGCTGTCAAAGAATTAACTAAGGGTGTTGAGGTGGACCTGGATGCCCCACTGGAGGACGATGAATGATTGTCCGTTATCGTGACTGTACCATGCATGTAAGAACTGATGAGGGTAATCTTACATGGAAGGTGGATCACTGGGAAGGGACGGTGATTATAACAAAAGGCAAAGCCGTTTCTCTGGCAGATGTAATGCCAGATGTTGATCGGTTGATCGATGAGAGAAACTATGCCATCCTTCGTGCAAAGAATGGATACGTCCATGAGGTGTTAGCAGCTAATGAAAAACGAACAGTATTTGGAGGGTTATAATGAAAGTTGAAGGTCTGAGTGATAAAGCAGTAGTTGTGGTAAATCAGGTGTTGAATGTGGCTATCTCTATCGGTATTGCCACCTATTACTTTGATGGTTGGAAAGCGTTTGGCTACTTCTTCGTTAGCTTCGCGATCATGAATGCTGTCGATGCGGCGATGTACTGGGTGGCAGACAAACTGAACAGGAGGAAGTGATGGAAGTTGTAACTATTGCAAGAAGTTTCCGTGTAGACCTGACGCTTGAACAGTATTTGTCCATCGAAGCGCTGGACGCTGTTCACGAAGAGAAGGATGCAGCTACGCTGTATGACCTGTTACGTGCCTCTGGTGCAGACCTTATTGAATATAATGGTCACTTTGGTGCATCCATCTTCTTCACCCTGCCGGATGAACTGCAAAACCGTCTTGCGGATATTATCCTCCTGATCAACAGCTACATTTACACGGCTAAAGAGAAAGGGTATATCGAATGTCATTAACCACTATTCTTTTAATTGGGGCAGGAATAATTATCTTGCTTTGGCTGATGATTCACTTTAAACTGTTCAAATTCTTAGGAGAGATCCTGGAAGCAATATGTGACGGATTAACTTAGGGGGATTTATGACAGAAGAAAAAATTACCGAAGAAGAAACAGCAGAACTTGTACGAATGATTATGGAACTTGGTGCTCAAGACCGCTATCAGGAAGTGCTGGGAATCTGGAAAACATACGTTGGTATGGTGTTTGATGAACAACGCACAAAAGTGGGACAGGCTTTCGAGCTACGTAACTCCCTCCGCGAGCATGAACGGGATGTGCGAGAAAGAGCACTCACCGTTCCTGCAAGTAAGCGTAGCTTCAATGATGCCGCAGAGATCATGGCAATCAACTTCATTGCCCCTGTTGTTGCGCAAGCGTTCGATTTCTCCAGCTACTCTGGTACAAAGCGTCGTGCTTATATCCAGAAAGCACTACAGGTTGAGATTGACGAAGTGAATGCTAAAATTGATCCTGTGCGACACATTCTCGATGAATTCTTAAAAGATGGTGATTCGAATGGATAACACAACAGCAGCGGGGCTACTCCTTGGAGTATGCCTCTTGATCATATTCGGCGCGGTGACAAGCGTCACCCTCTGGATGGCTAATCGTCTTTACAAATATTTTGGAGGTAAGTAATGTCAAATTTCGATGTTTATGCAATACCCGCCCGTTACCGTGGCGGAGAACGTAACTTCTACCCACTTCCGTTGGGTAGTACCGCAGCAATTCATTATGTACCGCCGCTGCCTAAAACCCATGTCACAGATCTTAGTGAGGCTTTCCATGAAGAATTTATGGAACGTTTAAGCCCCTATCTGATCCCAGGAGATAAGGTGTCTTTTAATGGCGATGTTTGTGTGTCTGAATACTACCCGCTGGATACCATTTATCGCGCAGCAGATTTCACATTCCGAGCAGATAACTCTTGTTCATCTTTTAATGAGGTGTTGTACGTAGTAGACACAGGTGTTATTCTGGATCAGGGTTATGTCTCGGCTATGATTGATTGCCATCTAAAAACGGTGATCATGGAAATGGCAAAGAAGCGTCCAGGTAACATTGAGATTATCTTTGCTCTTCCTGACCTGATTGATCCTAAGCAGTATGGCGAGAATAGCCTGTATGCGTTTCTGATGTTTGAACCTCGCCAGGCGAGATTAGAAACAGAAATGTCCTTCACCATTAACAAAATTTAAGGAGCCGGACGAATGACAGATCGTGAGAAGGTAGAATTCCTACGACACTTTTGCTTCACCATTGGTCACACAAACGGGACACCGTTTGATGAGGCAACAGTGACGATCTATGACGTTCGTCCGAACAGCTTCAACATTATCTCGATGAAAGAGATAAGGGAGATGGTGGATTTCTATAAGAAACTGCCAATTATGCAGGATCTTGGACACACCATCACCCCTCCAGAGAAATTTGTCTACTGGATGCTAAAAGATATCGGTATTCTGGACGGATTTTTCCACCTCGACGAAGAAATGAGAAGGAGAGAACATGAGAGATCAGATTGAGTTTCACTACGCACATAGTGATGATCCATTCATTATAAACCCTAACGATATTCGCCGTGTCTCTAAGTGGGGCGACAACACTATGATTCAGATGAACTGGAAAAATGGCGATGGCAGTTATGAAGAGATCGAGGTGAGCGAGGGCTATGCAACAGTGAAACGCCGTATAGCCGATTTCTACAAACCGTTGGAGAATGTATCGGGGTGGCCTTATGGAGAATAACTATCCTACTTACATCTGGTCAGTGAAGTCCTTCTGGTTGAGTGGAGCAGAGACATACGACCTGGTGAAGGTGTCTCTCCCAAACTACAATCTTGCAAGGGAATATATCTTCAATCATATGACCAGATTCTTTCCAAAGTCTGATGTACGAGTAAGGACTACGGTAAACCTGCTTGAAGTGGAGGAAGTATGAAGCATATTGATTTCTGGGTTGTGGTTATTTATTCGATAGTTATTGCTGCTCTGATTTGGGGTATGGTGGAGCTTAGCTCTGTTATGGAAGAAGCTGATCGAAAAGGCCAAGAAGAGAAAGAATTGTGTATCGTCCTAAAACATCAAAAAGAAGCTGAAAAATTTCTTGACATGGATTGCCAGAGGTATGTAAGATACAAGCAAGACAACGGTTGAGGAGAATATCATGTGTAAAGGTGTAGCAGGAATGTTGTTTGGTCATAAATTCAAACCTATCATTACCCGCAGTGCGGCAAACCTGCCAGCGGGACTTCGCAACATTAGTGGCGAAGGTGCGGTTGACTTCATGGATACACTCCGTGAAGAAACTTTCGAAGCTTTATACTGCCAACGTTGCGGCGAAGTGTTAACGAAGGAGGCTATGCAATGATCAGTAAATCATCCTCAGCACTGTTACAGTTTTACAAAGAGTGGCTCGCTTTCGCAGAGAGCGAGAATCCATACGATCACGACTTCTTCGAAGTGAGATGTGGGCTGTGCGCTAATGCCTTGTGGTGGGAAGATGAACATGATATGTTTCTTCTGATCCGCCAGGAAATGTACCAACAGTTCGAGGAAGCAGGTGTGGATACAGATTATCCGTTCGGTGGCGGAGATCGTTACGCACAAGATGCTGCTGCGGGTGCAGCTATTTTCAATCCAATGCGCTTGGCATGGGTGCGAGCACGTATTTCAGATGTGGAGGGTAAATAATGAAAATTTGGCAAGTGGATGAAGGTTTCATTCTCAATGAAGATGCGCCAGAATGGGCGACAAAAGCTGCATGGCGTATCTGCAAGAGCATCGACGGGGATGTTCTTGTACGAGCGTGGGTAAACGAAGACAACACAAAGTATAAATACCTGCGCGGTTACTCAGGATTCAATGATCACTGGTCTGTGATTAATAAAGACTTTTTCTCCAGCATCTGGATCAACGAAGCCAGAGTGTTTGCCCGTCTTGTGGAAGCAGAGCCAATGGTCTGCCATGATCAATATGGTGAGATGACGGATGAGTTCCGTGAATACAGTCAGCCACACTGGGACAACATTCGTAAAATGGCTAACGAAGTGATACGCCAGGCTATTCGCGATGGTGTAAATCCTATTGCGATGAAAGAATTAATGCTGGCGGCTGTTGACTGTGGTGTTACGCTCGCAAAAGTAGAGGCGCGAGTTGAGGATTACCAGCGTGGCAAGTAATCATCACAGGAGGATAACATGATCACCGTTTGGAAAACAAAATCGGTGTTGAGAGCAAGAAAAGAGGCTGCTGCGGCTCAAAAAGCCCAAGAGTTGGCAAACGATATTATGGGTGCAGCCCATTATCTGGCTACAACCCACATGATCCGTCGAAGATTTGACGAGCAGAGGTATCGTGACTGCCAGAATATGATTAAATCGTTGGGAGAATTGCCACCACTCTCTAAAACGTTGTTGACAAGCACTATTCACCACTATAAAATTAGGTTTCGTCTTTACTGAGGAGGATTAATGGCTAAACACACTATGGTTCTTGGTCAGCGTATCCATGACGCTGGCTACGATCACACAGGCATGATTGTAATGCGTAAATTCGGAGACGAGTATCTCATCCTTGAAGGATATGAGGATAATGAGAGTCTCCTTGATTATAAGAAGCTACTCACTAAAGACACTGAGCGAATTTATGTCGCGGATAGTGGTAGTTTCCACTATACTTGGACGGATGACTACGAAGTGACACAGCTTGGCGGTACGATGATCGCACCGAAGCTGGCAATCCATGAAGGATTTCCGTATAAGCAAGACTTTGTTGCCACCTGGTTTGGCAAACAATGTCAGACGTTATTTACGGCTTCTTTCCACTATAATGAGGAAGAAGACCAACTCTACACTTACGATCACTGCCTGGACGAATTCGTTCCTCAGTGTGATCATGGATACACTCCAGCTTTCTTCAAGAAAGTGGGAGCCACCTTCTTTGTGACAGGAGAACAAGATGCGTAAGATTATTATCGGGGCAGCATTGCTGCTCCTCTCTGGCTGTAACGAGGCGAAAGCCGGAGCAGAAATTTCCCAACCACTCACTACATCTGATGCTGTAGAGCGTGATCGCTTTGAAACGGTACGTATGTCGGGATTCATCGACAACATTGTCACTGATCGCAAGACAGGTTGCCAATACCTGGTGTTTACAGGCGAGGGCTATGCCGTCGAACCGTTAGGCTGCTTCGATGAGTACAAGAAGAAATGATCAGCGCTATTGTGTGGCACTTCTTCGGTGAAGGGTTATATCATTGGATGCTGTGGCTCACAGCTTTCCAGGATATCGCTTTAATCTATTGGATCGGGAATAAGGGGAAATAAATGAAAAAGATTCTGCTTGCAATGTGTATCCTTCTCACCGCAGGGTGTGATGCATCTACGGCGTACACCGTTAAGTGTGCTGATCCAACTGAGGATAGACTGGTGGTTTGGTCAGAAGACCAAGTGTTATCCGCCTACAGCCTGAATAGTGGTACGAGAGTGTATCTGAAAGATGGCACGATGGTAGACTACTCCATTGCCACAAGCTGCACAATCAAACAGCGCGACGTGGAGAGTAAATAATGGATGGGTGGAGTGTATTTACCGAGAAACGTATGGGTACTCCGATCACTGACGAAGAGCGTGTAGCGATCTATGCTGAACTCAAGGAAATGGAAGCCCTTTACCAGGATGAAGAGTGGATTGCTCAGGAAGTGGCAGCCAACATCGAACTGATGGGATACTGGGATCGTGATTTGGTGATTATTTGCCTTGATCACGATACAAATATGTTGCGTTCAACATTGGTAAAGGGTATAGTGACAGAATATTGAGGGATGGGACGTGGGGAAGGTGAACCTTAACCCCACCCTCCCTCCTTAAAATTTTGCGAACACCCAGAGGAGGATTTATGAAATATTTTAATAGCACTCAGGTTTTTGATGCTCTGGTCAGTGGTGAAGTCAAGCGTCACGTTATCTACGCTTCTATGGCAGCAGCTAAATCAAGAGGGTACGTAGAACGTATGGAAATTTTCGCTGATGCTCTTGCTCGCTATGATGAACACCGTAAAGTCAAGAAAGGAGTTTAAGATGAGCTTTAAATTAGGTCAGCGTGTTAAGTCAGAGTGGAATGGTCTGTTGCAGGGCGATGCCTATCGTATCGGTACAGTGGTAGTGGCTGTAGAGAATGGTAACACCGTGTATCAGGAAGGGTTAGATAAGGAAGATCAGGACTTGGTTGATATCATGTCTTGCTTCTTTGATGGAGATGAGTTAGATGTAGTGATTAAGTTTGATGATGGTCACTACGAATGGGGTTACTACGGAGATACAGATCTTACTCTATTAGAGGAGTAAGATAGATAAGAGGTATATCTATTCTCATACCAGGAGTACCTACGGTATACCTCATTTCATGATACTCATGAAACTATCTTTTAGCTACCTCGCTATCGCTCGGCATCTAAGATTAGGGTAGCATGTTTTTCGGCAAAAGTAAAATGGATTATTCCGATTAATCAGAAATGATTGATAGATTTTTCCTATTAGGAGGGTAAATGACTCAGCTTTACAAAGGAGTAGACCGCCGTGACGGTGTATTGAAACGTTGGATCGTGAATGACAAAGGTGTTGCTCGCGCAGCCTGGTTCTATGATATGGACGAGGGCGAACAGATCCGCACTACACAGGATAATGAATCCACTTATGCCTACGCAGGTAAGAGTGGCTTTGATGACGCAATCAATCCAACTCTGATCGCAGAGTGGTAAGGAGAACAGATGAAAACGAATACTCTGTATAAAGCAGTAGATAAACTGGATGAATCCCTCAAATTCTTCCTTGTGACACCTGACGGTGTGGCAGTGGGTGAATGGGATAGCAATCTGTCCGACGCAACCTTTGCTCAAGTGGTAAAGGCTCGCGCTGAGAGCGAGAAAGGGCTGTCCTATGAGGATATCACCCAGTATCACGCTCGTGCCACTAAACCTCTGAAAATTTCGGAGTGGTGATCATGACAGACTTCAAAATTGATCAAGGTAAAGAATGGCTGGCAACTCTGTCAGGCAAAGACACTTCGTATGCGTCCAAATGGAACCAACCACCAGATGGTAAGAACTCTGTAGACAAACGTTGGTTCTTTGACGTGCAGTGGTCAGATTGTCCGGTGGAAGTTGAGCAAGAGGTTATCAAAGCCTGGCGTAACTACGAATTGGGTAATGATAATTTCTTCTTCACAGCTTCACTGGATGAGGAATTGTTTGACGAGTATCCTCAGATCTACTTCTGGCTTGAACACAAAGGTGTTCAAAAGGGTGAAAGCGTAATCGTTCACTGGTGGTGGTAAGATGTGGCTTGTTCAGCTACAATACAAAGGTCTTGATCGCGCATGGTCGAGAGTGGTGTGTGCCTGTGACAGTGAAGAAGCAGCACACGCCGCTGGTAAGAGGGTAACAAATTATTACAACTACCCTGATTACGGCTTCTGCGATAGTATGGCGGGTGTTACAACGTGGAACATGATAGACTACTACCATTATGCCGTAAAATATCATGAAGGAGAGTGGATAAATGGTTGACAGATACGATCTGGAAGTTTACAGTCAAGGGGCTGTTGGTCAGTGCGACATGGAGAAGTGTGAGGATGGTAGCTATGTCCTGTATGAGGATTATGATGCACTGTACCGTCGCTTCTACGAACTCGCCGCATCCAAGGGGAAGATTGTCTGCCCTCACTGCGGTGGTTTAGGTTGGCGAGAAGCAGATGTAGGACAAATATTTGAATGTTTGCCTTGCAATCAAACCGGATTTGTGCAATAATACGCACATATTAACTGAAAGGAGAAAATCATGTTCAAACTTATCAGCATCTGGGTTCCATCTGTCGAAGCCGTAAAAGAGGTGGAGGACAACATTATCCCAGAAACTCTGCGTGACGCGCTGGAGTTGAAAGGCTATCGGATCGACGTTGGCGTAGGCACATACCTGCGAGAAGGTTCTGTCGAAGTGCAGTCTGATGATGTTGATCGTGATTTTCTCGAACGAATTGAGCAGGTGTTCTGGTGTGATGGCTGGAAACTCTACCGTTCCCGCCCAAGCCTCAGTGTAATGGTTGCACGAGTGCTGATCTGGTGGAATGACTTATCCGAGGAGTCTCGTAGACAGTCTGGTTTGCGTGAATGCAAGCGTGAAGACCTGATTGAATATCACCACACTCTCGGACAAGATATCCGAAATAGCTTCAACTTGTGGCAATACACTTGGTATCCTGAAATTGTGGAAGGTGTAGATATGTCCGAAGAACACCCTGACGCTGTGAGTCAACGTGTTATCGAAAAGGTGTGGGAAGCACTGCAAGACGTTGAAAATGAGTGGGAGGCATAATATGCGTAAACTAATGATTTGGATCATAGTGTTTTGGGTAGCATTGATCAGCATTTTCACCATCGGTTATGGTCTGATCGCTTTCATTTTCTTGTGTCTGCCTACCTTGGATATTACAGAGTGGAGCAACTTACAAAGATGTGGGTTCTTGATTCTGGTCTTGATTTGTGGGATATTCTCATCAGCGTTTGTCGAAACAGAGATAGCTGAATAGCGTTTACAATGTCCGGCTACCGGACAGAAGTAAATCGCGGCAGATATTAGATCGCGCCTTCGGCGCTCGGATAAATCCTAAGCGGAGGGATTATGATAAGAAGTTATCACAGATGGTTAGCCATTCAAGAGAGAAACACCCTCCGTGGTGTTCCAGGGTATAGCGCCAGCACTGACGATATCTTAGATAAGATGGAAGAAATGTTTAAAGAGCCACGCGAGCACCTCAAAGAGGTACTTGGAGCGTGGGATGGCACACCAGAGAGCGTAGGAGAACATTAATGCAAGTAGCAATCGTATTTTTAGCAGGGTTTGTCACATCCTTCCTGACAATTTGTGGCGGGAGCCTCCTGTTTCATTATGGTATTGACGGTGTGGCTGTGTTTGTAGGTAGTTTCGCAGTGGCTGCTGTCACCGCAATTATTGCGGCGAATAACTAATGGAAAGATATATAATCGCAGCAGACCTCTTCTCTGAGGCAATTCAGGCTGGTGTATGGAGCCAGATGCAGCCAGAAGACGAACTCCTAAAAGTTGTAGCGGCTGACACTGCACGAGCGTTTGAAGAGTTCTTGGATGAAAACCCAGATATCCGAGAGTTAATGAACGCTTGGGCTGTTCAAGAGGAGTCGAAGGATGCAAGTTGATATTGATCCAATGGACTTCCTCCGAGATTTAGAGGTTGAAACGGTGGTAGAAACCAGATACACTAACGATCCTGGTAGCGATACGCAATACATCTGTGTTCGCACTAAACTGTACTGGAAAGGCCAGCTTATAAGCGAAAGCGAAGGAGAGGATTTTGTCCACTAAAAGAGATAAGCCACAAAACTGCTACGTCTTTGTCGATATCGAGAAGAAACAACTCGTTATGGAAGAAGATGGTACTTACTCCTACTGGGAGAAAGAAGAAGACATTATCCAAGCTGTCCAGAAAATCCGTGAGCAAGTGCCAACCTTCAACTTTGATCGGTACGGCATTGCTTACATCACCTTCACTTACACGGAGTTTGAAGAAGGTCGAGAGCTTGAGTACATGAATATTGACGTGAAATACCATTTCACTAATTGAGAATGGAGGTAGTATGAAAATTGGCGTTGGCGTAATCACTATGGGACTTCGTGAGATTAACCCGAAGTTCTTCGAGAAAACTACGCACGAAATCTTTGTCCATACGGACACAGAGCGGCTTGGTCCTGGTCATGCACGTAATCAGGTGCTTGCTCACTTTGATGGTTACGATCACGTATTCATCTTCGATGATGACTGCTACCCAACTCGTTTGGGTTGGGAAGATTATTTCATCCAAGAAGCCCAAGCGAATGGTATTCACTATATGGCTTTGCCAGATATTTTCGGCGGTGAGTTCTTGTATGCTGAAAGTGATATCACATACTGGTTTAGTGCTCTTGGTTGCTTCCTCTATCAAGATAAAGTTGCAATGGAAACCATTGGTGGATATAATCTTGAATATAACCGTTACGGTTATGAAGATGCAGCACGTTCACATCGTGCAATCAAGGCAGGTCTTACTGGATCTGATGCTGGTTGGGGATTCCCTATCCGAGGTTTGAGTTACATTCACTCTGAGGATGTGTTCGGTGAAAACCCCGCCCCAAACATTGTAACGGCTGAAAAGCTGGCCTACATTACACAGAATCAACCTATCTATCAGAAAGAGATCGAAGGTAAGACTCTGTTCTACCCATATAAATAAGGAGAAACCCATGAATATTCCAAGTCAAGATGTTATAGAACGTGCTATTGTCCTGCTTGCTACCTCTTGTCAGGCAGACATGGCTGTTGTGTTCAACCCAGATCCATCCTTACAGCAAATTGAAGCTGCGTATGAGGCAAATGCAGCTTGGGAACACTTCCTGGCTGAAAACCCAGAGTTGCGAGATTATATCGAAACTGCGGGGCTTTGATATGCTGATCAAAGAGAATGTCAAAAATCACAGCACAAGCATTAACTTCATTGACGATCTTGATAACTTCGTAGGTTATGATATGGATCGTCAATGTTGTGAAGACTTTGGCTGGTATATCACTCGCGAAGCTGTCGGTTATGATGGGGACGAGAATCTACCTCTATCAGAGGTTAAAGAAACAGAACTGGTAGGTTATCGTTTTGATACCACTTTTGTAGATAACTACGACTTTGATGATACGATTGTGTTCCGTTTGTACAGTTCAACAGGTGGTGTTGCCTATCTCCATCTTTACAACTATCAGAACGGGTATTATTCTCATATTTGGGAGTCGTCAATGGACGGTGTTGAAGATAAGGGGTATCTATGACAAAAGAAAACTATTGGGATGGAGTGTCACCACTCCGCCCAGGTTTGGTAGTTAAGTTTACGGGTGCTCCTGTTAGCGAATACTACCGTGTACCTGAAACAGGTACGTTGGTGACATTGATCGCAGAGGATTATCAGATGGAGTACAGTAAGGTGTGGATTTGTCGCTGGTATGACGACCAGAAACGAATCAATCTCTGTCCTCTTCTTCCTGTAACGTTCAAACGTGCAGAAGAGCCTCTTGATCCACGCACTCTTCTTGTGGCTGATAATTATTTCGAGCAGACAGGTGAGGTGTTGAACAATCGTGCTCTTGAAAAAGCGATTGACTTTCTTCTCGTAAAACGCGAGAATGTAGTTAAGCCAAACGCTGTCGAAGCATTGGAAGTAACTTTGCTTAATGACAGCGATTATGAGCAACTCGGAGATTTAGATTTCCCTCTGACGCTGCGCTTATACCCAGGCGAATACAAGAAAGAGAGCAATGGAATCAATATCAAAGGGAGCATTCTAAACATGATACCAGGTGTCGATAAAACTTGTAATTTTATTGAAAGTGAATGGTATTTCTTCTTCCCTCATGAAGCAACCTATTAAGGAGACAAAATGTTAACTGGAATCGTAATGTTCGTACTGGGTTATCTCACCCACAAGTACAAAGATGAAATTATCGCGTATCTGGACAAAACAACCGCCAAGATTCAGGCTTTCATCGACTCTAAACGTTAATATCTATTAAAGGCTGTACTTTGATAGGTACAGCCTATCATAATAAGGAGAATTGCATGTTCAACGAAACCAATTTCAAATGTATTCATTGTGGCAAGTCATTTGGCGAACACCAGGCGAAGACTTTCAACTGTCCTCGCAAAGGTCGCGGTAGTTTCAAAGGTTTCAATCCATCGCATGTATACTCACCTAACCGTGATAAGCCGGAAGAGGAAAAATTCACCATCTAAGGAGGTTGTATGTCAACAGTTGTAATAATCATTGCAGTGCTGATCATCTTTGGGGCTGCTAAATACAGTTTGATCGCGGCGCTCGTTGCAGGAATGGTTCTCGGTTTAATCTTACCGAGGCTGATGAAATGAGGGTTTGGCGTGTAGCAGGGAAGGATGGTAAAGGCTTCTATTTTACAGAGGTCAGTCCAGGTGTCGCAATGAGTACGGCTGTTAGCAAAATGATCGGCAGGGACATTTCTTCCATGACCGATCAACATCCTCGACCTGATGATGATGGTATACAGAATGTAAGAAGCAGCGACCACTTTGCGTTCTCATCTTTTGAGCAGCTATACGCTTGGTTCGACAAAGAGATGTTTATTGCAAGTTGTAAACAGGGTGCGCTGTTAGAAACTTGGGAAGTAGACGAACGTCATGTAAAGCAGGGACGTAGGCAAGTGTGCTTCCACCGCAAGAAAGCAAAACTGGTAGAAGTGGTTAAACTGGAAAGATATAAACTGAGGAGGTAGTATGGAACTGGTGCAAGAGGTGTACGAAAAACTGAAAGAACAAGATCTGGTATGGCCTGATCATGCGGTTGTTGCCGTTCGTGATGCCGATGGTGAAATTAAGTTCTCATCTGTAGGTAAACACGATATTGCTATGAACTATTTTGGTAGTATCTACATGCGTGGACAACATTGCCTGTTCAACTCACAACAAGTGCCGGAGCCTAACCTGGGGAACGGTACAGAAGATGCCCCAGAATTGATCACTCGATCTGAGTATGAATCCTACTATTACACAAGGGAAAACAAATGATGAAGAATTGGCAGTACCTACTGCTCAAACTTTCCGAAGAGTGTAACGAGGTCGGTCAAATGGCTTCGAAGAATATGCACTTCGGGACAGAAGAGACTCAGACGGGGCGTGAAGAAACGAATCGTGAACGTCTTCATGGGGAGATCAATGACCTGTTGGCTATCATTGAGCTTCTAAATGAGGAAGAAGGGTTTGACTTTGTTCCAGATCCTGATAAGATAGCTTTCAAGAAGGCGAAAGTGAAGTTTTACAGAGAGTATTCACAGTCCCTTGGTCTGGTAGAGGGTGACAATGAAAGCTAAGGTGTTACGCTCAAGAGGCTATAGCTTCAAAGAGGAAGTCGTAGGTAACACTTATGAGGTGGCAGAAATAGATGAAGAAGCTGGTCATGTACGGTTGATTATCGATCATGAACATGATAGTAATCTAAAATACCCACCAGGAACTGAGTGGATTTTCGACTTAAAGAATATTGAAATTATTGAGGAGACACCTATGACAGATACCAATAAAGTTAAAGTTCAGATTTTAGATGGCAGCTATTCATTTAAAGACCAGCTTGTAGGTAAGGTGTTTGATGCTGAACGCATCTATCGTGGAGGTGCTCTTGCAGGGTACAACGTTTTCATTCACTTTTCTCATGGAGAAGAGGGTAACGAATTTGTACCTCGAAATTGGACATTCGTTCCAAGTATGGTTGTGGAGGTAGATCCAGATACTCGGATCTCTGATAATCGTCCATTGCCTAAGTTGCAGGTGGATCAGGTGGTTGTTCTGAATCCAAATTCCAAATATGCGACTGACGAAGAGTTCAGAACCTGGAATCCGCTCAACACTCGCGGTGTTATCGAGCGTGTTGTGGATACAGACACGGAGTATTACTATCATGTCCGTTGGAACAACGGTTTGCGTAACGACTATGACGAAGAAGATCTGATTATCGTTAAGCCAAGTAAGAATGCACCGCGCCGTCAGCGTAAAGCGCCAGAAAAGCGTAAACAGACTATTGTGTACATCTTGTATAAAGATGGTAAGGATTATCAGATTCGTCGTGCTAAACATGTTGTGGTTAGCGCAGAACACCAGGCGCTGCATGTTGACACGAGCAGCAAAATTGGTGGTATCGAGATTCGTCAGAATACGTCTGTACCTTTCGACCTGATCGATGCTGTGCGTGTATCAACGCCAGATGGCGAATTCTGCTACTACTTCACAAATGGCAAACTGACAGGCAGTGCTCGCGAGTTCAACGAGCGTCTTCCGTTCAAAACGCAGACTCACTAAGGGTCAATATCAAATGTAACCCGCTTCGGCGGGTTTTTTCATAGGAGGAAAATATGGATGGACTTTACTTATACTGCCAAGTGTGTAATAACTACATAGGTGGTGGAGATTGCGGTTGTGGATGGCGTAATCGCTACCTCAAGGAAGAGAAGAGTGAGATGGAAGATGTTTCTACCGAGGAATTAATCCAAGAGCTATCATCCCGCCTGTATAACTATGAGCCGGATGAATTCGAAGACGTGTTGGACAAGTTGAGGAGTGATTATGTCAGAGATTAAAGAGGGGTGTATGGCTTTCCTGGTGGATAACCCTCATCCGTTTCCGGTGAAGGTTCATGTCAACCAGCAAATGCAAGACGGTTTGTGGGAATGTGTACTGTGCAGTGAGATTCATCACTATCAGACAGTGTTCCTTCGTGATCGACAGATAGCCAGGATCACTCATGAGGATGAACTGATCGTAGAGCTTTATTCAAAGGGGGCAGATTGATGGGATATTGGGAAGGAGTGCTAACAACGTTAATAATCGTCGCGTTGATTATAGGTTTGTTCATAGACGAATAAAATAAAGCCCTCAGAGCGTTTCTGAGGGCTTTTCTGTATGTGAGATGAACCTATATACTACTTCTATCTAAAAACGCTTACAGGGCGTTTGAGAGCGTTTTAAGAGGCGTGGAATTCTTCTGCTGTACAAGAGGTGAGGTAGAACACCCCAGTTGGAACTACAACAACGCTACTTGCTTCAAGATTATTCACTAATCCTACGGTTACGTGGTCTACTGCCCCATCAATATCTGCTTTACGAACGCCCGTTCCGGTGGTGGTTTGCAGGTAAAGGTTCCCTTCCCCACGATGAGTACCATCGTTCCAGTAGTACACATAATGCATCATGTAAAAGTCTTTCACTAATTTGTCAGTCATATGTTTCTCCAATAAGAAAGGGGCTTTCGCCCCTTAGAATGTTATCCGTTTAAGTGGTCTTCGACCATTTTAACGAAGTGTTGATTTGTGAATGCTTCTTCGGCTCCCGCTCGATACGTCAGCACTCCTCGGTCATTGTATAGCTCTGTCTCAAGGTAAGTTAGTCCAGGGTTAACAACAACCATCTTAGTTCCGAAATGAAGAGCAGGGAACAACTCATAGTTGAAGTTGATCACTTGGTTTGAACAACCAACAACAATAACCATATCCTGACTCGTCAGGCTATTGAACAGAATGTCCATATCGTTATACAGCGGTGCAGCCTCACCGAAGAATACAACGTTAGGCTTAACCCAGTTGTAGTCTTCAATGTTAACAGCGGAGTAGCCAATATCCACCAGTGTTGGGTAATCACCAGGATGCATACGATAAAGAATCTCTGGTAAGTATCCGTGAACGTGGAGAATAGCTTCTCGCTCAACACCAGCGCGTTCCAATAAGTCATCAACGTTAGTGGTTAAATTTAACACTTGATCTGGAAAAGTCTTGAACCACTTACCAATCTGTAAGTGAGCAGCGTTGGGATTAACGGTTTCAAGTTCAACACGGCGTTTGTTATAAAACTCGTGCGTTAATTTGTATAAATTTTCAGATTCTCTGTCATCTGTCTCTTTCGACAGCGCATGAAGTGGAGGCATAGGATCATTCAGGTAATGATATCCTGCATCAAAGCCACCAATCTCGCACACTTCTTCCAGATCGTACTCGTCCCAAAGAGGACGCCCACTTGCTGTATCTGTACGGAATGTACGTACACCACTATCGGCACTTAACCCCGCCCCGCTTACTACGATCAATCGTCTTGGCATTCTTCCTCCTTTGCAAACAGTTCTAATATTTCCTCTCTTGAGAGGTGTTTCTTCACATCTATTGTATCAGAGTTTAAACTCTTTTCCATTCTTTCTTTATTGATACTGACGGAGACACAATGTTTTTCGTATTCTCTTGCTTGTTCCGAACTTAGCACTTTTCCTCCAACAAGGAAAGCCCCAATTAAGGGGCTTAAGTTAATTTCGAGCACTATACCACAGTTTCGAGGTATTTGTCAAATGCTTCTTTGTCTCCAGTTGCAATCCAACTGGTGAAGTGTTCTTTAGGATCTGGAGTTACACCTTCTTCCCAATCCCAACGGATATGACCACCGTATTTCGAACCAGGGAAGGTAAAGTTTGCCGTGTGGGTGATACGCCCAGGACCACCTTCAAACTTGGTGAAGGTGAGGTGAGGATAGCAGCGCATCACTGTTTCAATCCACCAATCAAGGCGATCTTTAGCATCATTGATATAATGAGCGTGTCGTTCCATCTCCTCCCAATTAAACCATACGCCCTGCTCGTTCTGGAAGAATACGAGTTCAGGTGTTTCTACCTCTTCATCCTCATATTCGTCGTAGCAGTAGTCTTCGGTGATTTTACGACCATCGTGAGCAGAGTGCAGCCACCAACCGTGTTCAAGCAGAGCCTTATAAGGTACGTAACCTTTTTCGGCATACTGATCGAACTCCTTCACACGCCTCACTTGGCAGTATTCATCCTCTCCACCGAGATCTAACATTGAAGCCCCACGGCGGCGAGCAGCCAAGCCGTGAGAGTCAAACACAATTACACTACCTTCGTAGTCATCACGATCAACTTGATACGCCACCAGTTTCTTTGTCATTCTTAACTCCTCTGTTAGCCTTAAACACTGCGCGAGCAAACCCACGAGGTGTGAGAGATCGCAACTGTTTCGTTCGGTTACTCTTACCACCAAGATAACGCCAACCCCAGAAGAATCCGATATGGTCTACTGGTTTCTTCTGAGGGAACACGAAGCCATTCCCTACCCACAGGCAAGTTTTCTTCGTGTAAGCATCTTGCGCTGGCATCTTAGGATGGTAACTACCTTCCTCTTTACGCAAGTAACCACCAAACTCATACGGATCAAAGTAATAGTCCGGTTTACGCCAAAGAGTTGAAAGTTTACCCACTGGGTTCTCAATCATCCACGGCACACCATACTTATTCCCAAGAGTTTCCACAATACGAACGTTCTGGAGCGCCTCTTCGATCTCTTCGGCGGTACGTTCGTGCTGTTCACCACTCCCAGCCAGCATTGTGCAAGGTGGGAAGCCTACAATAAATGTAGGAGCATCACCACCATTATCGCCCATTCCTGTTGGATCAAAAGTGGAATCAATCCAAGTATCGACGTAAGTGATCAGCGGGTGATCTACCTGAATCTCATACTTCCCATGATCTCCACTGCTGGCATTGAAGCAATACACTTGATAGCCAGCCTCAGCCCAGGGTAATCCCATTATACCACTACCATCAAACAAACACCACACTACTTTCGACATTAAATCTCCTCACTCAAGGCAAACATTAGCTCTTGGTGGTCATCCTCGCAAAGGTATACTACCTCTGCTTCTTCCCACTTCTGGAGAGTTTTGATTGTCGGGGCATCCATCATGAAACGGCAGATTTGGTACTCTTCTGCTGTGATGTATCGCAACAAAAATGCGCGACCATAAAACGGCATGAAAGAGTTTTCGTTCTCTTTACGGATATGCTCTTCTTTAGTCATCACCTTACGGCGTAAACCCCACCAACTTTTAACCTCCACTGTCTCGTTCTGCAAACGCTCATAGATCGGTTTGTAGAGTTCAAGCACACGTTTCACCTTAACCAGCGCTGCACTTATTTGATCCTTAGTTGGTGTAATGTATGTATTACTTAAATAGCTCATTTATTCCCCCTCAAACGGTTTAACCAAGTGCTGATTAGCTTTGAATCGCTCAATGTAATCAGTTTCACCCATGCTTTCATAGAACTTCATGACAACCCCGAAGTTTTCCCAGGCATATTCGCGGAACCAACCGGAAGTGATCGAAGTACAAACTTTGCTGAGTGCCATAACAAAACTCTGACGAGCCGGAACCTCAAAGTTAAACGGGATCTGTGAACGTTCCAGCGCCAGTACACAACTTTCTTCATACACACCGAGAAGACGGATATGATTCTCCTGCTCGAAGAATTTCTCTTTGGAGGTCATCACTTCGCTGTCATCTTTCATGTAAGATTTGTACGCAGGTACGCCCAACACCGCCACAGCCTCATGAATAGTGTCGTGGTCGTAGACATACGGCACTTCGTCGCCTTTGAAGAAGTCTTTGCTTTTCACATCCAGATTTGGGTGTGAGTAGTCATAGGTTTCTTTCTCACGTAGTTTGAATACTTCTTCCAATTCTGCTGGAATCTTCGCACCAAGTGAACGCATGAAGTGAATATCATTCATGGTTTTGAAGAAGTGTGGACTATTCTTCTTGTAGCGATGGCTCATTTTCAGGAGATATAAAACATCCACCGGAGCTACGAAGTCCCCGTTGTTCAGGAACATACTCTGTGGGCTTGCTTTGCAATATTGGATCAGAGTATCTGTGCTATCCCCAGGTTGAGCAATATCAAATTCGATGTGCGTACCGTCTGTAAGTTTTACATGACCTTTATTTCCAGTACGCTCCACAAGTTCTACACCTACATCATGGGTATAACAAATAAACGCAATAGTCCATTCCTTTTCTGTGCAAAGGAAATCAAGATCAAGACAAGGACGATAAAACTGCTTGCCCTCACGTTCTAATTGGATCTGTAATCCACGGCTACCAACCATAATCATAATATTTCTCCTCTCTTAAATGATGTACGGAGTTTACCAGGTTTTCAGTGGTATGTCAATACTCGGACAATAAAAAACCCGCCGAAGCGGGTTTTCATTTCATTCGATCAGCACATAGAGCTTGAAGAAATCCATACACCTTGTGTAAGGATGCCGTTCTCATCTGCATACTCACTGGCTTCCCAGCCGATGTATTCTTCTTGTACGTCAGTGCCTACTGGGTAGTAGGTTTCACCGCTGCCGTATTCACCCCAGTAAGCTTTCACACCAGCTTTATCCGCCAGTTCAGCCACTTCATCTTTAACAGATTCCATGTAAGCTTCTGCGGCAGCAGTTTTCTCACGGATCAGGTTTTCAATTTCTTTCTTGTCCACAGGTGTTCTCCTTATCTCAATACTCAAATTTTCATCAAAGGGCATAACTTCATGCCCTGCAATAAATACTCTACACTCAAATGGTAGCATTAGCAACCCAGTGAAGACGGGAACCAGTTACCGCCAAGCATATCATTTTCTTCTTCTGGATCAAAGTAACCACCCATACCGTAAGCCGGATGGAAACCAAAACCTTCGCCTGTTTCCAGGGAAAGGCGTTCTGCTTCTTCAAGCGCGGCAGTTGCCGCCGCCACTGCTTCACTTACTGTTTTAAACTCTGACATTATTTCTCCTTATTACCAGCAAATACTACTTGAAATCCAACCGTGTTCATAACCGGAATTAATGTGGGCTGAAAGCACTTGCTCTTTACCTACACTAAATACACCATCTTCATACACGAAAGGTTCTTGGATACCAGACTCTTCCCAGAGATTAATCAATACTTGTTTCGTAGTATTGATGGCATCAAGATACTCCTTGGTTACGATGAGGTTGTTATAACAAATGTCATTCACATCATCTTCGTCCAAAGCTTGTAGGGTGTCCTTATTGTACGCCACGATATCATACATGTAGTCGCTATATGCACTCTTGACCTGTGTCGGGACACCTTCTACTACGATCCGAGTGTCATCATTACCATCGTAAATAACGGTGAAGACATATTCCCCACTATTCAGATCATAGAAGTCTTTTCCTACTTCCAGATTATCTGTATTGTTATACATTTCCTCTCCTTAACAAATCATGCTACTTGAGCACCAAGCATGACTGCCCTGAATATAGGCTTCACACTCATCAGAACCCATGTAAACACGACCTTCTGATACAATCAGATCAGCGGTGTCTACACCCATTGCATTCAGCGTATCAACGATAACTTGACGCTCGCGGTCTTTTCGTTCACGTTCTGCTACGTCGATAAGGCCATGTTCACGAACAAAATCCTTGATCGCTGCTTCACCTTCGACAAACTCATCATGGTACATGAATTCGTACAAGATCACTTCTGGCATATCGTCCGGCATTCCGCCGTAAGAATCTTCAAACGCAGCGCGGTCTTCATCGTTAGACCACATGCCGTTAGCGTATACGATACGCCCAACTTCATCATCCCAGTTATCTTCAAAAATTTGACCAGTTACATATTTACTCATCGCAAGGAATCTCCTCTTCTAATACTGCTTTAATGTTAAATGCTTTGCTTCCCAGATACGAATCACGAAGATCTTCTAAATCTGGACGGGACTCACCGTAGAAGTCAAATTGCACAGTTGACTCACTCATCAAGAAGATCATGATAATCTCCTTGGTTCCCTCTGGCTCCATCCCTTTCAGATGGTTTGCTAAAGTGCAGCCATAAAAACAAAGATCACCTGCGCTCCCCACTTCATCCCATCCTTGCCAAGAGGCAAGGAAGGAGTGTTCTAATCCGCCTTTAGCAGTCATAGGAAGAAGAACGCCATTGAACATTCACCTCAACGTTCTCACCGTCTTCGAGGGTGATGTTGAAATAATTTTGGCCTAAGCCCTCAGCACGAGCCATCACGATTGCTTCTTCCAGCTTCTGTGCAATAAGTTGTTCTGTAGTTTTCATCTCTTACCTCCAGTTGTTATTAACAATTTGCCAACAGTTTACATGCTACCTTGATCTATGTCAACAGAAAAATCTGTTTTTAGCACTTCAACAAAGAAAGACGTTTCCATTTGTAAGGTATTACCTGAAATGAAGCCGTACAAAGGCAAGGCAACTTTGTTTGCGTAATATACCGTATCCGCCGGAGCAAAGTGAACTATTACTTTATCTGCTCCTTTGTCTATTTCATGGGTAATTGTTCGTAATATCTCATTAACCATTAGAGTAGTATACGTCTGAATAACAGTATTTTCAAACGGAACATAACCTAAGAAATGTAGATTGATATCTTCTATTTCTTGCTGCGTCAAGTTCTTATCGAGTGGAAAGAAAGGTATCTGACATACTCTCGGACAATTTGCCTCTTTGAACCAGTTACTTGTATGGTATGCTGTTTCAACTTTGTCATCTACAAAACGTAATCCGTATTTTAGCGTATCTTGAACACGCTGCTGAATTGCAGGAGTAAGATCTACAAGTTCGTGGTGCATCTCGCTAATATTTGTTCGAGAACCACCTCTTTGACATTCTTCAAGCATTAATTTTCTCCTTCAAGATAGGTTGAATGAATTCGAAGATCTCTCTTTTGGTTTTCCCTCGAATATTAAAGCATGGAACACCGAACTGTTTAGCCAGAAGCCAAGCAGTCCGAGTACCACCTTTCACATCACCGTTTTTATCCTCGTCTGAACACGCCAGTAAGAACAGGGATGGTGTAGGATTTTCCAGATCTCGTCCCAGCACTTGGTGTACGTTCCTCTGGTGCAATTTCTTAGCACCCTGAGAAAGTTTATCCCAAGCCGGATGAATCTCTTTTGCATATTGTAATGTTAGGGCATAGTTTACGCTATCTGGACGATCAAGGGAAATCTTTTCTCCTGGAATTTCATTCCCTTCAAATTTAGGCCAAGGGATATAGATTTCTTTATTGTCAGGGAAATCCGATAAGGATACCCCGTATTCAAATGCAGAATCTGAACCTCCAGCTTTGCCCGATCTCAGTTTAACCCACTGTGCCAACCATTTGGCAACAGCCACCATTATATCCCATTCTTCATCTGTGATATCACGACTTCCAACACCCGTATAAAATAAGTCGCTCATATCTTCACCTTAACAAGTTACAGTGAAAGGTGTACCGAAAGGCCAATGACCAGTATCGCGGTAAGGCGCTAAAGGATCATGAGGCTTAGGTGGTTTTTGAGCATCTTCCCAAATCTTGCGTAACATTTGATGTTGTTCATCAATGCTTTCATTTGCAACATCAGTTTCTACTTTGATAATTTCCTCAGAAACCAAAATTTCTTTGATTAGTTCAAGGTTGTCTGTCTCGATGATAGTTTCTTTCACCAGTTCACCAACAGTCTCCTTGATTGTAATTTTATACATCAATCCTCCTCAAGAGTTGAATAAAATTTAAGTTCACCGTCCATATCAAAATATGCGAAGGTGAGATTATTGTTGAATACACCGCCAGTATCCATGTAAACACGGTTGGCATTAATCAACGGTTCGGGTACGTAAGAATGTCCATGAAAGACATAATCAACACCGAGAACTTTCGGCAAGTTGATACCTTCCTGAGCACAAGTCACCATATCACGATCCCACATTAAGCTCTCAGTGAAAGCTTGTAAGCGTTCCCCTTCAAGATTAAGGTGTGGAATATCCATAATTGGTAAATGTTCAAAGATAGAAGGATATCCGCCGTGAATGAAGCCATATGTTTTCCCACGATGGGATGCTGTCAACACCACAGGCAGTTCTTCTACCATTGTAGCAAGAAGAGTTACACCTTCTTCACCCATTTCATTCCACACAGTCCAACCACCATTTTGATACCAACACTGGTAGTAGTCTCTGCTACCTTCCAGCATACCACGGATCATCATATCCTCGTGATTACCACGAATGGCATAGCGGTTTGGTTTTCTGGTGAATTCCAGTACGCAACGGAAATTTTGATTCCCACGATCTGTAAGATCACCAAGGGAAATCACCACATCTTCTTCACGAATACCCAACATGCTCACACCTTTCGTGTAAAGGTCATATGAGCCATGCAGATCACCAACGATAAATAATTCTTGGTCATCGTTTAGATCGATGTGTTTATATAAGATCATGTCTCCTCCTCAAAATCCATTAGAATAAATATATTCACCTTCCCTTCTAATTCCGGTGGAATATCCAGGTCAGCAAATTCGGCGTAAGCCACGTCTTCTACTCTTTCGATGTGTTCTGCCACATCTTTGTATGGCGTGTCACCTTCTACTTTGACGAGAAGAAATATTGAAGTTTGGTGAGGGAGAAAATCCGCAGTCTCTTGCATACGCCAGCCAAGATAACCAGGGGTTTTGTAAATATCAGGGAAATGACTTTCTAAGATCGCTCTCCCTTTGTTTATCAAAGCTGTTTCTGTTGTGATTTTCATTCCCTCCTCCTCAATAAGTTAGTGAACATGCAATACTGAACACAGGTTCAGATACTACACTGGCTACTGAAACATAATAATCATGTACTAAGAATGTTTCCACTCTACACACTGTTACACCGTTGACCACAAACTCTACGCAGTGAGGTTTATCCTCACAAACGAAAGTTGTGTACGCAACACCCATTGCATCGTAAACACTTTTGACTACGTTCGCTAATTCTGCGGTAGATTCCTGTTCTGACACAATGTAGGCTGCAACAACCAAGTTGTTGGCATAATTTACGCTATCCTCGATAGCAATTGATTTACACGGAAGTAGTGAGAAGTATTTACCTGGGAGAATAATACCCGCTTCCACCTGGTTCAGGATCGCCTGAGATGGTTTAACGATGTAAAATAGATTCTCACTCGGATTCTCGATGTTACTACGGGCAAAGCAGCGTGAGGGACTTGCAATATCAAAGACATGATCGAAGTCTACGCAAACTGGTAAATTTGCGGGTACAAAATGTTTGCTTAATAGACCAACAGCCGTCAGGACATTGGTCGTGTTGATTTTACCTGTTGAAGCTAAACGCATAGTTGTACTCCTTAAAAACTCAACTCATAACGTCTACCTCGGAGAAATCATCTTCGGAGAGAGTTACAGTGGTTTTATTGGCATTGTATAAAACGTTCCAGGTTTCCCCTTGACGTTGGATAAGTATCTCGTCTGCTTCCAGGAAGTGGACAAACTCCACCATCTGGCGTTTTGACGGGAAATTCTTGACGATTGTCTCCTCATGGGTAATCACACCAAACCTCCTTAGTTGATTTCTAACTTAGAACATAAGCGCTGGACAGCTTTCGCATCAAACTTGCTGCCTCGGATAGTAGTTTTACCGCTTTCGTTAAGATGCTTTGCAATTGTCATGAACGGTGTGTTCATTGAACGGAAAGCAACAAGGGAATCTTTCATACTCATGGCAAATTCCATTGAGCGCTTAGATTCCTCTTTCTTAGAGTAATCTGTACGATTGTACTTTTCATTCGCAGCACCAAGAAGTATACCTTTCTCTTTGGCTACTTTCAAACTCTTTCTTACACGATCAGAGATCGCTCGTGCTTCTTCTTCTGCGAGAACGGCGAGAATGTTAATCACCATGTTCTCAGCGGAGGGCATCGTAGCAATCCGTACATTCACCATTTCAAGAAGCGTTGCAACAGATGCGGTGTTACGACCTAAACGGTCAACCTTCGCAACCACAAGTGTTGCGCCTGTTGCTTTGCAGAGTTCTACGGCTTTCACCAGTTCTCTACGTTGCTTCCAGTCACCCTTACCGGAGTAGTATTCAGCGAGAGTCCCGATCACGGTATAGTTCTCTTGCGAGTCAAGGAAACGTTGAATATCAACTTCCTGTGATTCAATACCGTATTGGTTGCCCTGCTGTTTTCTCTTGGAAAGACGATGGTAAAGTACGAATTTCATGACACCCTCCTATGCTGTTTAAATGAGTATGCACTACCTCAAGACTAATGTCAAGTAGTTGTGATCTCATCTTCTTGCATATCAGGATCTACTTCTGCGTAAACATCGGCAGATGTAAACTCTTCCCCTGTCATGCGAGTAAGAAGAACTGCTCCGATAGCCTTTGCGTGGTCTTCCGATTCAGCGTAGACGTTCGTACCAGTGTCTTCTTTCGTGTTCTCGTGAACATACACAAGATAGTAGTTGTAGGCCATTAATCATCCTTATACAAAATAGAAAGGTTGGGTAAGCCCAAGCCTCTGTTTTGGATCATAGACGTACCAGGCATACGCTGTCTTGTCAGTGCCACCTGCAACAAACGATGGTCGCTCGGAGAGAATAATCAGGTTAGTTGGAGGATTGGCTTTATGGAATTCTCGACGTTTCTTAGACTCCAAGAACCCAAGACGTAACAGGTAAATAGATACGTCTGCTTCTTCTAAGCTCTTTTGCAAGAACTCTAAAGCGAGTTTGAAAGGAGGGTTTGTGATTATGATATCCGGCTTGGTTTCCCAAACACTGGAGAAATAATCTTTACCCTCTTCTAACTCGCAATATTCTGAACCTTCGGGGAAGTGCTGATAAATCGCAGATGCTTCCCCTCGGCATGGCTCGGCAAAATGCCAACCCTCTTCTCTCAAATTTTTAAAGTCGATAACACTGAACAGTGCTTCGATGCACTTTTGTGGTGTTGGGTAATAATCCGACTCAGGTCGGTCGTACTTGTTCGCCAAAAAGAAGTTCCTCTTTCGTTAAAGTAGGGTCTTCCGTGAACGTTCCGATGTAATACAGAAGCTGCATTTCATCCATATTCACAGGCACTACTTCGCTATCGCCACGGCGTTCCTGGAGATTTTCGATAATGATATCTACCATATTGGACATGTCGTAGAACTTAAGCAGTTGATAGTCTTGAGGAGATATGTGGTCGTTTTCAAGCATCCACTCCAAAACTCGGTTAGTAGAACCCGTCTTGTGTTTACACTCACCGAACACGTTAACTTCATAGTGTACAGTACGGAACCACTTCTTTTCAGAAATGATGTAACGTTTACTGATAATAGCCTCAACGGTGTTCTTTGCACGTTTGCAAATCTGCTGGTATGCATGGACATTTTTATCCATGAATGAAGCTGGAATCTCTAACATATCTCCTCCTTAAAAGCCCCCGAAGGGGCATGGTATTAAGCGCTTAGGCCAACTTGGAGGGTGTAGTCTCTGCCACAGCCCGATACACCAGGTTCCCCAGTATCGCCTTTTGGATGTTCTTCTTCCGGCGCAGCCAACAGTTGTTGTGCAGCATCACCTTCTGGAGAACCAGTAAGAAGCAGATTCAGAAGCTGCTCTCTTGAGAAGTTTCTCAGATCTTCGTCAGTAATGTCAACAATTTCTTCGCGTTCTTCTACGAATGTCTCACCACCTGAGAAAGCATCACGGAGTTTTGCAACTTCCATTGCTTGTTCTGGGGTGGCTCCGGCATCCAGTGCAGCTAATGCGAAGTCAGCACCGCTGCCAACGGCATAGTATTCACGCTCGATTGGGAATGCTCGACGTGGATCAGCACCTTCGTGGATGAAAATTTTACCGTCAGGATGGACGACCAATGCAATGAAATCTTCATCATCCTTATCAGGATCTGATTGAATCATCAATCCTGGAATAGATTCTTGTGCAGCCTGACATTGCAGATTCTGTTCAAACCATGCAAAGAAAGTGAGGATGGAAGTGAGGCGACCAGCACCACCGACCAGATAATCCCCAATCTTACGAACTTTCTTGAAGTCGTAATCGTCTACACGATTGCCTACGGTAGTTTTCCCGTCGCTTAGAATCTTAGTCTTTGTTGCAATAATCGTTGTCATTATTCTTCCTCCTGCAATGTTTTAAGAACTGCCTTTCCACCGTTCACGTATTTTCTTAGATAGTCAATTGCGCGTAACGTTTCTTTGTCCACCAGAATCTTCTCAGTACGGGTAAGTGGGTGATTAAACAAATCGCTGCACTCTCGGACGAGTAGGGATTTCTTGTGGAAAATACTGCTTAGGAAAAGGAGTTTGGAATCTTCTTCATCAATATGAAGAAGTTGTGGATTTGAGGCGGCTATCTCTATTATACACTCAAACAGTCCATCTTTACTATCAGAAAGTTCCTGGTAATGGGATAAAATCCAATCCTCATTTTTGATCCAAGATTTGAACATTCCCCACTTTTGTTTAAGTGTTAGATTGTCCAGTAAGAGAGCGATCTCTTCTTCAATCTTGTTTACATATATTTGCCTGAACTCATTCGGCTTTACTAACCCAGCTTGATAACACTCATCAATACCGCTTCGACCTATTTCAACAAATGCCATTTATCCTCCATAAAAGTGGCTTCCCTGCCTTGTTAAATTAATAAATTTCCGTAATGAACTGAGACAGACGTGAACGTTGGTTCTCATCGCTCGCCAGTTCGATATACCCGATAAAGTCGGTTACTGGTGTGTGGTAGCCATCCTCATCTACCGGAGCAACACGATCTACAAGATCTGCAAGTCCGTTCTTACGATGTTTGATAGCGTAGGTTTGTTTAACGTCACCGATAACGACGACACGAGAGTTGATACCAGTACGTTCCAGAAGGAGTTTGATGGTATCGGGAGACATTAACTGAGATTCGTCAATCAGGATGATTGTATTGTCCCAGGTAGCGCCAAGTGCATAGTTAGGAATATTCAGTTCGATTTTACCGTTAGCAATATCTGTTTCCAGTTTGTTTGCGGTCATGAATTGCTGGAAAATTCGTTTGGTAGACTCGTAGTGAGCAGTCAGCTTTTCTGACTTGTCACCAGATAAGAAACCAATCTGATCATCACCCACCTCAGTTGGGTTTTTCAGGAAGAGCAGTTTGCGTACATCACCTGCTTTCAGCATTTGTAAGGCTTTCCACAGAGCGGTTGTTGTTTTACCAGTACCTGCACGTCCGTTCACAATCGTGAGGTCGTTCCAGACCATGCTATGCACAATCTCTTCTTGAGCCTCAGTTGGATAGAATTCGTCAAGACGGTAATCGTCGTTTCCTACAGCTTTTGCCGCATAACGGCTTTGTCTTTGGTCATTAGCAGCCAACTTCTGACGTGGAGACTTCGCTGGTTTATTTCCCATAATAGCACTCCTTGAATAAGGGGCTTACGCCCCTCTGTTAGTTATAAGCATCAAGTGTTCCAGATGTAAGAACCTTGATAACTCGCTCTGCACGATTAGGCGTTTGTCTGTACCACTTACTCTTACGTAAGTTAATACCAGCCTGAGTATAGTACGAATTGCTTACTAATGTCAAGCTATTTTGGAAAGATTCTGCACCTGCAATACCAAGTTGGAACACCATATTGATAATTGCCATTTTACGAGTAGGACTAACCTTATCGTAAATCGGAGACAGAATCTTACTCTGTTTAACTTGCTTGATAGCCTTTTCAACATCAGCCTTGAAGATAGTACGGGCTTCTGCTTCTGTGATAACACCGTTGGTCTTGCGACCTACCAGTTTATCCAGAGTAGCAATAGCCACAGTTTTATCCTTGACTTTCGTTAAGAGATGACCAATACCAACTGTCCAATACCCTTCGGTATCTGGATAGACAGTCAGCTTGAGTCCCTCATCCAGGCGTAGCATATCAAACTCATCTACTACTTTAGCCATGTTTTCCTTATGCGTCAACCTCGCCGTGATCCAGTTCGTCGAACAGCGCGTGTTCTGGAGATGGTTCACGTTTTGGTTTCGTTTTCTTGATGTTGGACTTTAGCTCCGCTGCCAAAGCACGAGAAAAGATCTTACGTTTCTGTTTACCTTTCATATTGTTACTCCGCAATCTGAGCCATGAATTCACGTAGTTCGGTGAAACCTCCTACGTGTTTGTACTCCGCAACGTCCGATTCCTGCACCAGGATCTGGGGGAATGTACGTGGTGGAATTCCGGTTTTCTCTACGACCACTGCTTGCATGTGATCGAGAGTGTAATCTACATCCAAGGTAAGATAGTTAAAGTCCTGACCTCGCATCTCTAAAAGCTGCTTCGCCATAGTGCAGAATTGACAGTCGGGCTTACCATAGATTACAAAATTCATTCTCTCTCCTTATTTAATAGAACTTTCAGTGATTCACCAATACCGTGGGCTACTGGTTTTGGAGTCAGGAAGCCTTTGGTTTCAAGATAGGATTTGGCAGGTCTAACTGCCTTGGAATTATACTGAGCAGCAGATACCGGATTTACTTTAACCGTCATATCTATTTCCCAGAAAATACGTGTTGCGAAGTCATACCAGCTTAAATACTCCTTCCCTGCGTAATGCAAGATACGAGCACCAACACCATACTCCAGCATCGTGAAGATCATTTCAGCAAGATCAGGAGCGTATGTTGGACAGGAATAATGATCGCAAACAACATCAAACTCACGTTGACCACCATTATAGCGACTCAACATTGTTTTCAGAAAATTGTTGCCAAATTCACTGTACACAGAAGCGGTACGGATAATTAATGCCCCAGGATAAACTGCCTGAACTAATTCCTCACCAAAACGTTTGGAATACCCGTACACGTTCAGAGGGTTTGTTTCAGCACCTTCAATACCAGGGAATGAACCGTCAAAGACATAATCCGTTGAGATGTGGATTAAGTCAATACGCATTTCACCGCAAATTTTAGCAATGTTGGCAGCACCGTATGCATTAACGCTTATTGCTGTCTGAATATCATCTTCGGCTTTATCCACCGCCGTGTATGCAGCGCAGTTAATCACTGCTTCCGGCATGATATCTGTAATTAAATCCCTCACTTGTTTGAAATCAGTAATATCACAACGAGGCGGGTAAATTAAATCTACATCTTCCGGTTTAACTTTAGAGAGGGCTTGGCCTAATTGTCCACCCCCACCAAGTACCAAATATCGTTTCATCCGAAGATCTCCCGTAGGGTTTTAGCCTCTCGGTCTTTCTGAGAAAGAATGGGCTGGTAATTTTCATCGCCAAATATTAAGTCAAATCCCCAATCGACAGCCACATCAGGATCATTCCAGAGTAAACTACGCTCAGAATTTGGATCATAATATTCAGTGCATTTGTATTCGAAATCGGCTACGTCTGAAATGACGACAAAGCCATGAGCAAATCCTGGTGGAATCCAGAACTGCGTTTTATTTTGTTCGCTGAGTACAACACCTTCCCACTCACCAAAGGTTAGACTACCTTCACGTAAATCCACAGCTACATCAAACACCATGCCACTTGTGCATCGTACTAATTTCCCCTGGGGATTTGTTTCTTGGTAGTGGAGTCCACGAAGGACTCCTTTCGTAGAACGGGAGTGATTGTCTTGAACAAAGGTGTGTTCACCAATGAGGTTATCGTATCGTGCCTGGTTGAAAGACTCAAGGAAAAATCCTCGGTCATCACCAAACACTCTCGGTGTTATTACGACAAGACCTTCAATACTGGTTTCTCGGACGTTAATTGTGGCTTCCATTTTACCCCCTTTAAAGAAAGCAGATACTGTCCATATTCTGTCTTAGACAAAGCTTCGCCTGTCAGAATAAGTTGTTCTGCTGTGATCCACCCATTCATAAATGCAATTTCTTCAAGGCAAGCAAGTTTCATTCCTTGCTGTTTCTCAATCGTATGAACAAATTGAGATGCCTCCATTAAACTTGCATGTGTACCTGTGTCCAGCCAAGTGAAACCTCTTCCCAGTTTCCACACTTGGAGCGCACGTTCTTTAAGGTACATTTCATTGATATCTGTAATTTCCAGTTCGCCACGAGCGGAAGGTTCCACTTGTTTGGCTTTCTGAATTACAGAATTATCGTAGAAGTAAAGCCCAGTGACCGCATAATTACTACGAGGGTTGACGGGCTTTTCTTCAAGACTAACAACTTTACCTTCATCGTCAAATTCGACAACACCAAAACGTTCAGGATCATTAACATGATATCCAAACACTCCGGCTCCGCCATAAAATTCGACATGCTCTTTCGCACAGCTCAGTAAAGTACCGAAACTTTGTCCGAAGAATAAATTATCTCCCAGAACCAAGGCAACAGAATCATCTCCGATGAAATCTTCACCGATAATAAATGCCTCTGCCAATCCTCTTGGCTGGTCTTGGGTTGCATAACTTATGCTGATCCCTAAGTCTTCACCATCATCAAGAAGCTGTTGGAAATTACGTTGATCTTCTGGTGTTGTGATAATTAGGATATCGTTTATCCCTGCCAGCATTAATACAGACAGCGGATAGTAGATCATCGGTTTATCATAAATGGGGAGCAATTGCTTGCTTACCCCTTTAGTCACCGGATACAAACGAGTGCCACTGCCACCCGCAAGGATAATACCTTTCATGTTCCTCCTTAAACTTTATTCTTCCACCATAAATCGTGAGCAATATACCACTCAATGGTTGCATAAAGTTTCTCTTCGAATGTACCCTCGGTAGTCCATCCCAGTTCGGTTTCCAGTTTCGTAGGATCAATCTCATAACGGGTATCATGACCAGGGCGATCACTTACATATTTAATGAGATTAGAAGCAGGATAGAAACCCTTATCTGCGTGGACAGCATCCATATAATCACAGATCATATAAATCACTTCCATATTCGTGCGAGGGTTACGGCTACCAATGTTATATGTTTCTCCTACCTTACCTTCGGTAAGAACAAGAAGCAGGGCATCTACGTGATCCTCAACGAATAGCCAATCTCGGATCTGCAAGCCATCTCCATAAACCGGAATCTGCTTACCGAGCATGATACTCGTAATTACACGAGGAATCAACTTCTCTGGATGCTGATATCCACCAAAGTTATTTGAACAGTTGGTGATAACGGTTGGAATATCATATGTACGATGCCAAGCTTGTACGAGATGGTCGCTCGCTGCCTTAGAAGCGCTGTACGGGCTGCTCGGAGCATAAGGTGTGTTTTCGGTAAACGGAACATCATCTACGCTCAGATCGCCGTACACTTCGTCTGTGGAGACGTGCAGGAATTTCTTGAGTTTGGATTTATTACCCATATACCGTACTGCTTCAAGCAGGTTGAATGTACCAATCACATTAGATTCAACAAATGCCTTTGGAGCAGAGATTGAATTATCTACGTGGCTTTCAGCCGCCAGGTGAATAATGTAATCAGGATTAATGTCAGCCAGCATCTTAACAGTTAACACGAGGTCTGTCAAGTCTAACTTACAGAATCTTACATCTGGAGTTAGTGTCAGGTTTCGTGGATCAGAGGCATAGCCCCATTTATCAACAACATAAATCTCATTCAGCGGGTTTTGATGAAGAGAGCGCACAACGGCGCTCCCGATAAATCCAAGCCCACCTGTTACCAGGTATCGCATTCTATCTCCTCAGTAGACGTTTTGGCTACACATGGTAGTCGTGTCAATATTGTACTTGTTTTTAAAATCCTGTGCAATCTCTGCGGCCTTAACAGCAAGTTCAGCAAGGTCTAAATCTTTAGAGTAGTCACCACCTGCAAGCTTAACTCCGAAGATACAATCTTCACTATCTGCATCAAACCACGGAGACACCCTCACAACATTCAAGTGGTCTTCCAGAAACCCTGCCATGTCGCCATCGTAATCTTCAAGAAATGTTTCATCTTCACTGAAAGCCTCTTCCCATACATCAAACGTAGCGCCTTGAACCATTCTCCAGCCAATATCAATCCCCATCACTTACCTCCTTAAAATGAACACCCTGCCAATATACACAACGACCTTCACCCCCTTCCCCTGGGAAATTCACATAAGTCCAAGTGTTATCGTTAATTTCATCTAACAGATTTGCAAAGCCTTTCGGACTGAGCTTAACCATTACACCATTGAAATTAGGATTCATCCTCTTCCTC
>ERZ1034928.118-NODE-118-length-47945-cov-87.670390_pt1 | contig 47945 bp, 83 predicted proteins | sample MGYA00520627_ERZ1034928 | MGnify/ENA primary metagenome ERZ1034928 (study PRJEB33766, sample SAMN09781755) | gut metagenome | biome: gut microbiome | host: Homo sapiens | place: Madagascar | study: EMG produced TPA metagenomics assembly of the PRJNA485056 data...
GAATTCTAGTCATGGGCAAATTTTTTTGTTGCGCTACACTACAGTTTTGTCAAAGGGAGGGCGCTGCGAATGGCAGCAGAAGCACGTGCAGACGGAAAGCTCGTCAACGCGAAATTCCTCGCGCAGGCGTGGGGTCTGACGGTCGATCGCGTGTACCAGCTGCAGCGCCAGGGCATCATCCGCAAGGCGGAAAAAAGCCTGTATAACTTTTTCGAGCAAAACCGTCGCTACATCGAGTACATCCGCCGCGACGGAATCAGCGAGGACAACCGCGCGGCGACGGACGAAAAGAAGCGCGAGAAGATGGATGCGGACAAGCGCTACAAGCTGGCAAAGGCCGAGGCGCAGGAGATCGAGCTGGCGGAGCTGCGCGGCCAGATGCACCGCGCGGAAGACGTGCAGAAAATTTGGACAGACCACGTCATGCTCCTGCGCGCCATGATCCTCGCCCTTCCGGGCAAATGTGCAATGGACTGCGCCGCGGCGGAAACGCCCGCGGCCGCACGCGAAATCGTCAAGCGTGAAGTATACGAGGTGCTCAACCAGCTTGCCTCGTATGAGTACGACCCGGACGAATACGTCGCGCGCGTGCGAGAGCGTAAGGGGTGGATGCCGGATGGAGCCGAAGACGATGACGAGCCGGATCAGCCGCAAGACTGAGCAGCTCGCCTGCGGCGTCTTTGCCTACTACGCCCCGCCGGAAGATTTAACCGTCCCCGAATGGGCGGAAAAGTATCGCGTCCTTTCGCGCGAAAACAGCGCCGAGGCCGGCCCGTGGCGTAACCGCCGCACCCCCTATTTGATCGAACCCATGCGCGCCTTTACAGATCCGGCCGTCCGCCATATTACCGTCGTCGCCTCTTCGCAGGTCGGCAAATCGGAGCTGGAACTTAATATCATCGGCTACATCATCGATCAGGATCCGTCCAGCATCCTTTACGTACAGCCGACTTTGGACGACGCAAAAAAGTTTTCCCGCCAGCGCGTCTCTCCCATGATCCGCGATACGCCCACCCTCCGCCGCAAGGTGGCCGACGTCAAAAGCCGAGACGGCGGCAATACCATCCTGCAAAAACAGTTTCCCGGCGGCCTGATTTCGATCGTCGGCTCGCAGGCCGCAAGCGGCCTCGCCTCCCTGCCCGCACGCTATGTCATCGGCGACGAGCGCGACCGCTGGGCCGTGTCCGCCGGCACCGAAGGCGACCCGTGGGATCTGGCCGTCGCCCGTACGACCACATACTATAACGCAAAACTGGTGGACGTCTCCACTCCCACCATCCGGGGGGCGTCCGCCATTCAGACGACATACGAGGCCGGCACAATGGAGCACTGGTGTTATCAGTGCCCGGATTGCGGCGAGTGGTCCGAGCTCCGCTTTGACGATATTAAGTTCGATTACAAAGAGGTTCAATCCGGCCGCAAGCGCGACTACGATATAACTTCTGTCCAGTGGGCGTGCCCGCACTGCGGCGTCCTCCAGGCGGAGGATAAAATGCGCGCGCAGCCCACTCGCTGGATCGCCGATAACCCCGACGCCCTGACCATCAGCGGCCATCGCTCTTTCAAAATTTCCGCCTTTGCGTCCCCGTGGGTGCCGTGGACAAGCATCGTCTATCGCTTTCTCACCTCCAAGTCCGATCCTCAAAAGCTCAAGGTTTTTTTTAACACCGTCATCGGCGAGTGGTGGGAAGAGCGCGGCGACGTCCTCGACCCCGAAGAGGCGCTTTCGCGCCGTGAATCCTATGGCGACTTGCCCAGCGGCGCGCCCGCTGATATGCCGCCCGGCGCGATCTTGCTCACGATGGGCGTCGACGTGCAGGACGACCGCCTCGAGTACGAGATCGTCGGCCACGGACACTATCGCGAGACGTGGGGCGTCAAGTATGGCATGATCATGGGCGACCCGGACGAGGCCGCCGTCTGGCAGCGGCTCGACGAGCTTTTGCAGCACGACTTCGTCCGCGCCGACGGGAAATCTCTGCGCGTCCGCCTCGCCTTTGTCGATTCGGGCGGCCATAAAACGCAGTCGGTCTACTATCAGACGCTCCTGCGCCGGCCGCGCGTCTTTGCCATCAAGGGCAAGGGCGGCGAAGGCGTGCCGTATACGCGCCCGCCGTCCAAGGTCAAAATCGTCGTCGGCGGCAGAAACCTCGGCGCCGCCTGGCTCTATACCATCGGCGTCGATGAGGGTAAGGCCGATATCATGGCCAGCATGCGCGTCCGCGAGCCGGGCCCGCGCTGCTGCCACTACCCGCTCAACCCCGCCGCCGGATATGACTTGCGTTATTTCGAGGGGCTTTTGTCCGAACGTCTCGTCAACAAAAACGATAACAAGCGCGGCGGCAATGCCAAATGGGTTTGGGAAAAAATCACGTCCGGCGGCCGCAACGAACCTTTCGACTGCCGAAACTACGCGCTTGCAGCCTTTCGCGCCCTGGATCCCGATCTGGACGCGGAAGAGAACAAGCTGCGCGGCGCAAGCGCCGCCCGACCGGCCGCGCAGCCCGCGACGGTCAAAGAGGCCGTGCAGCAGGCGGCAAAAAAAGAAGGCGCAGCCAAAAGCCGCGCGTATGACCGTATGATGACCGAATGGTAAGGAGGAACGCCATGAAAATCATCGATATGCCCATCGGGCAGATAAAACCGTACGACCGCAACCCGCGCAACAATGACGCGGCGGTCGAGCCGGTCGCGGCGAGCATCCGCGAGTTCGGCTTCAAGCAACCGATTGTAGTTGACGCGAAAAACGTAATCATTTGCGGACATACGCGATACCGCGCCGCAAAGCGGCTCGGTCTGGAAACCGTTCCCGTCCTTGTCGCGGACGACCTTACGCCCGCACAGGTTAAAGCGTACCGGCTTGCCGATAACAAGACCGGCGAAGCCGCCGAGTGGCTTCCGGACGAGTTGGCCGCGGAGCTTGGAGACCTGCAAGACGCAATGGACATGTCAGAGTTTGGCTTCGATCTGGGAGAGGTAGAGATACCGGATTTCGACGTCGGCGCGGACCAGTCCTCCGGCGGCGGCGTGGGCGATATGTGCACATGCCCAAAGTGCGGGTTTACGTGGAGGAAGGATTAATGGCCAAAGTCGGTATCTATGTATATACAGACATGGTCAAGCAGCGCCTGACCAAAAAGCGGGAAGGTTACTTTGACGGGCAAAACTATATCGGCCTGCGCTATATCGTCTCCGAAATCGACAAATCAAAGCACGAAATCACGTATGTCAGCAAGGACACTGTCAATACTGTAGACTATGTGCTCATCAGCCTGACGAGCTACTACGACGTAGCAAACATCATCAACGAATTATATGGCAAAAAGATCACCGCAAAAATCATCATGGGCGGCGCGGGCTGCAACAACGTCGGCCTGCTTAGGACGGTCGCGGACGTAATCACCGTAGGGCGTGGAGAGCGCACGATAAACCGTATTTTGGACGGTGATCCGGTTGACGGCCTGTGGTATAAGGAGACCAACGCTGACTTGAGCAAGCCGATCCGGATCATGCCGCTGCTGAACTATATTTCGATAGACGATGATTTTGTCGGCCAGTATTGCGAGCAATCCATCGGCTGCCAGCGCAAGTGCTTTTTTTGCGAATATTCGTGGAAACACAAATGGACGAAAAAGGAAGACGGATACCACAGCGGCCTGCTCAACCGCGAGACACTGCTGCAGGATGTGGACTGGTCGAGCTATCACAACAAGGATCTGGTAACCGCCATCGACGGCGCGACGGAAGCCACGCGCAAAGTTATCAACAAGCCGATCAAAAACGCGGAAATCACCGCCAAGATGCTGCAAATCTACGACGCGCCCAAGGACTATGTTTCGCTCAAACTGTACTGTCTCCTGGGATATCCTTTCGAAGATCGCTTTGAGCCGGAGGAGGCCGTCGAGTCCATCATCGCCGCGCGCAGGGACAGCGATCACAGGTGCAACGTGCTGATGGTTTCGCCGCATTTCATGCCCATGCCGTTTACGCCGATGGAGTGCGAGCCGGTCAACTGGCATAATTTTCGGGACGACATCAAGGCATACGACTGGGAAAAATTTGGCAAGGGTAACATCAACGTCTTCTGGAACTGGTCGCTTGCCTCGTCGCCTTTGTCCGCCGCGGAGGCGACCGTCCTCAACCGCGCGGACGCAAAAGACGCGCCCGCGATAAAAAGCGTCCTGTGCTCGAGCAAATATAAGGGGCTCGAGGCGTGGAAAAAACGCAAAGTACTCGAAAAGTACTTTGGCCATCTGCTCGGCCGTGTGGACAGCGTGCTGCCGTATATCATCCGCAACAATCCGACAGAGGACGCAAAAGCCGTGTACTATAAGCGCAAAGAGCAACTCTTTGGGAGGTGATCCCCATCGCAACCCGCATTGACATCGAGCGCCGCCTGACCTTCCGGCGCGAACTGCTCGAAAAGCTGTACGCCGCATACGACGCTCTGGCAAACTCAGGCGTGCAGCAGTACTCCATCGGCAGCCGGTCGCTCACGCGGCTGGACCTTGCCAAGCTGATGGAAGAGATCCGCAAGACGGAATCCGAAATCGACGAGCTGGAGGCGGTCCTGGCCGGTGGCGGCCGCCGCAAAGCCGCAGGGGTGGTGCCGATCTGGTGAACAGGAAAAAGAAAAACAGATACGCCGTGCAGGGGCCGCCGGCACGCGCCGGCGGCCCTGCCGTATCCATGCGCAGGGCCGTAAATTCCGGCTATTCCGACTCCGGCGCCAGCTGGGCCAAGCGCGCCCTTAAGGCAATGGTGCCTAACAGCAATTCGCCGCAGGCGGATATTGACGAAAATAACCTCACCTTGCGCCAGCGCGCGCGCATGCTCTATATGGGCGCGCCCGTCGCGACGAGCGCGATTAAAAACCTGCGCACCAACATTGTCGGCACGGGCCTTGTCCTCAAGGCCAACGTCGACCGCGAAGCGCTCGGCATGACGGAGGCAGAGGCCGCCGCGTGGCAGCGCAGCGTCGAGCGCGAGTTCGCGCTTTGGGCGGAAGATAAGCGCGCATGCGACTTGCAGGGCATGAACAATTTTTACGCCCTGCAGCAGCTGGCCTGCATGTCCTGGGCGCTTTCGGGCGACGTCTTTGTCCTTCGGCGGCATATGCCCGCCGCGCCGCTCGCGCCCTATACCCTCCGCCTGCAGCTCGTCGAGGCCGACCGCGTCCGCACGCCGACCCTGACGCATACCGTCGGCCCCTTTTCGACCGTCGGCCGCAACCCGGAGAACGATAACCCCATCTACGACGGCGTGGAGGTCGATACCGCCGGTGCGGTCGTCGCCTATCATGTCGCCAACACGTACCCCTTCGATCTGATCAGCGCGGCGGGCGAGCCGGAAGTCTTCGTCCGCGTCCCCGCGTACGGCGAAGAGACGGGCCTCTCCAACATTTTGCATATTTGCGATTGCGAGCGTCCCGGGCAGTATCGCGGCGTGTCGCTTCTCGCGCCCGTCATCGAGCCGCTTTTGCAGCTCAGGCGGTTTACGGAGGCGGAGCTTGCCGCCGCCGTCGTTCAGAGCTTTTTTACGGCCTTTGTGACGACCGAAAGCCCCGAAGCCATGCCCTGGAACGAGGTCGACCATCTCGACGGCGTCCCGCCCGCCGAAAACGATTACCAGATGGGCCCCGGCACCATCAACACGCTAAAGCCCGGCGAAGACGTCAAGGGACTAGACCCAACACACCCGCAGGGGGTGTTCGACCCATTCGTACGCGCCCTCTGCGAGCAGATCGGCGCGGCGCTGGAAGTCCCGAGCGATATGCTGCTCAAAAGCTACAACAGCAGCTACTCCGCCGCCCGTGCCGCTATCCTCGACGCGTGGAAAATGTTCCGTATGCGCCGCGAGTGGCTCACGGACGATTTTTGCCGCCCTGTCTATGAGTGGTGGATGACGGAGGCCGTCGCCTCCGGCCGCATCGACGCGCCCGGATACTTTACCGATCCGATCGCCCATCGTGCCTATCTTGGCAGCTCGTGGATCGGCCCGAGCATCGGCACGCTCGACCCGGAAAAAGAACTCAAGGCCTCCGTCATGGCCATCGAGGCCGGGCTTTCCACACGCGCCGACGAGGCCATCAAGATCAACGGCTCCGAGTTTGAGCGCAACGTCGAGCGGCTCGCCGTCGAAAACGCCATGCTTTCCGCCGCGGGCGGCGGAGACATGCAGGCCGCCGCCACGCCACAGCTGCCACAAGCCCCGCAGACACAGGAGGTGCCAAGCCCCGATGAGACCTAACCCGCTCTTTCGCCGCCCGCCGCTTTCGGCCTACGCCATCGCCGCCGAGGGCGACGAGGCGACGCTTAACCTGTACGGCGAGATCGTAGATACCCCGCCCGTCGATTGGTTCACGGGCGAGCCGGTTACGGACGGATATATCGCCCTTTCGGACTTTTTGCCCAAGCTCGACGAGCTGGAGGGCAAACGCCGTGTCACCGTCCATATCAACTCCGTCGGCGGCGATTTGATCAGCGGCGTCGCCATCTATAACCGCCTCAAAGCGCTTTCGGGCGAAGTCGTCACCATCTGCGACAGCCTCGCCGCCAGCGCCGGAAGCGTCATCTTCCAGGCGGGCACAGTCCGCCAGATCTATCCGAGCGCCGCCGTCATGGTCCATCACGCGCTCTATCCCATGTGCGATATGTGCAACGCGCTTGATCTGCGCGCCGCGGCGGATGAATTGGACGGCTACGATAAGCAGCTTATCAACGCCTATATCGAGCGCACCGGCCTGGACGAGGCCGCCGTCCGCGCCCGCATGGACGCGGAAAGCTGGATGGTCGGGCAGGAGGCCGTCGACGCAGGTTTCGCCGACGAGGTCATCGCCGGCGAAGCGCCGGCCGTCACGGAGAGCAGCACGCCCGGCGTCCTCAACGTCGGGCGTTTGCGCGTCGCCGCGCGAATGATGCCCTTCGCCCTGCCCGCCGCGAGGGCCCGCGACGAGCCCAAGATACCTGATACCGATGCACCAAAAAATCAACAGAAAGGGAACGCAGCCATGAAGAAACGTTTTGCCCATGCCGAGCTGCCCGAAGAGGAGCAGCGCACCGACGCCGAACTTGAAGAGGATCGCCCCGAAAACGAGGAAGGCGAGCCGCAGCGCGAAGAACCCGCCGCCGAAATCACCACCGTCGAAGAGCTGAAAGAAGCTTATCCCGATCTCGTCCAGCAGATCATCGAAGAGGCCACGCGGCAGGGCGCGGAAGAAGAAAACGCCCGCCTCGCCGAAATCGAAGAGATCGAGGACGAAGTGGACGACCCCGAAGAGACGCGCAAGGCCAAGTTTGGCGAGGAGGACGAGCGCGTCGACGCAAAGGCGCTGCTCTTTAAGGCGGCGCGCGCCCGCGCCGGCAAGGTCTCCCGCTCCGCCATCCGCGCCGGCATGGCGCGCGAAACCGCCGCGTCCGCCAAAGTGCGCGGCGGCTATGCCGCGCCGGAAAAGCCGCTCTCCGATGCGGATAAAGCCGTCAACCTGATGCGCGAAGCCGCGCAGCGCGCCAACGACGCCCTCAAGGGCAGAAAGTGAGGCATACCATGCCGGATATTTACGAAGTCATCCCCGTCAACCCCAACGATGGCCTGATCGCGGGCCTCTACCCGCCCGCGCAGGTCTGCACCATCAAAATCCGCAAGGAATCGTCCGCCGCCGCCACGCTTAAGCGCGGCACCCTGCTTGATCTTTCCTCCGGCACCGGCGGCGATGCGGCGTATGTCATCCACGGCACCTCTGCCGGCTCCAACGAAACGCTCACGCCCGGCATGATCCTCGCCGAAGACGTCACCGTCGGCACCACGGCCGCCGCCGTCGCCTTTGCCTATCGCACTGGCCATTTCGTCGAGCAGAAGCTTATCGTCGCCTCCGGCGGCTCCATCTCCTCCGCCGACAAGGAAACCCTGCGCGGCAAGCAGATCCTCCTCAGCGATCAGATCGACTATACGGCGCTTTAAGGCGCGCACTTTCACCGTCAGGGCGGCGTCAAATGCCGCCCTTTTTGCTGCCCATTTTTTCCCATCCCCCCCATCAAATGCAAGGAGGTTAATCCCGTATGGCGATTGACATTTTTTCCACTCATGCCCTTTTGGCCGCAATCGAAACCATGCTTCCGGCCACGACTTTCCTCCGCGACCGGTATTTTCCGACCGGCGCGGGCGATATCTTTGCCACCAACGACGTCCTCATCGAATATCGCGAGGGCACCAAAAAGATCGCGCCGCACGTCACCCGCAACTCGGATGGTATGATCATCGAGCGCACCGGCTTTAAGGCGCGCAAGTATGAGCCGCCGATGATCGCGCCCAAGCGCACCATCACCGTCGATGATCTGTACTATAAGGGCTTTGGCGAGGCGCTCTATAGCGAGCTCACCCCGCAGCAGCGCGAAGCGTCCCTCATCACGCGCGACCTGCAGGAGCTCGACGAGAGCATCACCCGCACCGAAGAGGCCATGTGCGCCGAGGTCATGACCACCAACGCCCTCGAGGTCACCGTCCACGCGGACGAAAACGACGCAGGCGAAAAGCAGACAATCCATTTTTACGACGGCGCGAGCAACTCCGCCACCTATACGCCCACCACGTCCTGGGGCGCGACCGGCGCAAAAATCCTCGAAGACCTCTACGCCATGTATAACCAGATGGCGCAGAAGGGCCTCCCCGCGACCGATATCATCATCGGCGCCAACGTCGCCAGCGCGCTGATCAACAATAGCGTCATCCGCGATCTGCTCGATAACCGCCGTTACGAGCTCGGCGGCATCAAGCCCGAGGATATGCCGCAGGGCGCGTTCCTTTTGGGCACGCTCAACGCGTACGGCCCGCAGTTTAACGTCATTTCCTACCCCATGACCTACGCCAAGCTTGACGGCACCTCCGCCAAGTATATCGGCGATAACGACCTTATCATGACCGCGCCGGGCGCGGGCCGCATGCTCTATGGCCGCGTCGATCAGGTGGAGCCGACCGACGGCATGATCCACTCCTACGCCAAAAAGCGCGTGCCGCTCTTTGAGACCGTCCGTCAGACGCGCGAGCTTGCCCTTCGCTCCTGCCCGCTCCCGGTCGTTAACGCCCAGAACTGCTTCCTCAAGTCCACCGTAGTCTTCTCCTAAGCTGGAGGGCGCTGACGATGATCAAGATGATCGCAGGCGCTTTCGGCTGGACAGGCGACGGGCCGCTCGAAACCATCACGGCGGAAAGCGGCCCCCGCTCCTTCCCGCCGGAGGTGGAGGCGCGGCTTGTCCGCATGGGCGTAGCCGAATACGCGTCCGGCGCGGAGCAAAAGGCGGAAACGCCGAATCAAACACCCGTAAAACCGGATCAAGATGCGCCTATAGCGTATCAAAAGCCGCCGCATGCGGCGCAGTTTGACTTGCCCGGCATGCCCGCCTACTCGGAAGATATGACCAAGGCGCAGCTTGCCGCCGTCATGGACGAGGCAGGCATCTTTCACACCGATAGCATGACCAAGTCGGCCATGCTGCAAAAGCTCGACGAGTACTACAGGGGGTAACCGCTCATGCCGCTTTGCGATCAGATCCTGCCCGATCTTGACGCCGTCTTTTTCCAGACGGACGATTTTGCGCAAACGCATACCCTCAACGGCAGGCCCATGCTCGTCGTCGACGATACCGACAGCCTCATCGACTGGACGGACGGACAGCACACCGACGGACTCTACACCTCCGATCTGCTCCTGCGCGTGCGCGCGGGCGAGTACGGCGCGCGGCCAAAGCAGCGCAGCGTCGTCAGCTACGACGGCGCGAACTATCAGGTCGTCGAGGCGACGGAGGAGCGCGGCGTGTATGTCCTCCGCCTGCGGAGGGCGAAGATGTGAGCCTTGAGTATCAGGTCAACGTCGATCAGCAGCTCGCCGCCATCCGGCAGCGCCTCGGCGCCTTGGAGGGAGAGGCAGAAACCGTCCTCAAGGCAGCCATCCGCCAGACGGCCAACGCCGTGCGCAAGCGCATGCTTGACACGGCGCGCGAGCGCTACGCCGAGCAGGATCCTTCTCTGCTCGCCAACAAAGCGCTCAAACTCTCGCAAAAAGGCGACGGCATGACCGTCACCCTGCGCGCGCACGGCGCGGCCAACGATCTCGCCAAGTTCGAGCATCAGCCGGGCCCCGGTGTGCGCGCCCCCGTCTCCGCGCATGTCCTCGCCGAAAACGCGCTCAAGCAGATCGGCGGGCAGCCCAAACCCTTTACCGCAACCTTCCGCAATGGCAAAATCGCCATTCTCCGCCGCGTGCCCGGCGAAACCTATCGCTCCGGCCGCGCCTATGCCGCCCGAAAGCTGCTCGGCTGGGATCTCACGCGCGTCGAAAAGCTCGTCACCGTCTCCACCCCGCAAATGCTCCATTCCGACGAGGCCGTTGATGCGGCCTACGCGCAGTTTTCCAACGATTTGCCGGCAGCCATCGAAAAGCAGATCGCAAAAATCCTCAAGAAAGGCGCATCCGCATGAACGCAATGCTCACCCCTTATCATCTCCTGCTCGGCCTCGCGCAGGAGATGCGCCAGCTTTTTGCTGCCGTCCGCATGGGCGACGGGCGCGAAAGCGCCGTCAACGTCTATGAGCAGTCCTTACCCGCCAGCACGGCGGCGGACGACGAGCCGGAGTACGCGCCCTGGTGCATCGTCCGCCTGACGGACGGCAGCGCCAACGACGCCAACACGGGCGAGACGGTCAATATCATCCTGCTCTTTTGCGTCCAGTCTGCCGGCCTCGACAGACAGGGCTACGCGGATGTGCTGCACCTGATGCAGCTGGCCAAGCAGTATCTCTTTGAGCATCCCGTCGTCGCGCAGGCTTTTGCCGTCCGCCCGGAATCGCTCTCCTGGATGCTGCAGACGGAGGACAGCATGGAGTACTACATCGGCGGCATCACCGTCTCCTTTGACGCGCCGCCCATCATCCGCAACGCACCCCCGCTTGATTAACCTATCCGACCACCCTCAGGGCGCTTTCGCGCCCTGAAATCTTTTTTGGGGAGGGATATCATTGCCCACTTATAAGCATGGCGTATATGTGCGCGAGCAGGCCACCTCGCTGCTCACGCCCGTGCGCGGCACGTCCGGCCTGCAGGTCATCTTCGGCACCGCGCCCGTCGCCTTTGCCGAGGATCCGTCCACGTGTCTTGAGCCCAAGCTCTGCTATACCTACGAGGAAGCCGTCAAGGCCCTCGGCTACTCGGACGATTGGGACAGCTACACGCTCTGCCAGTCGATGGACGCGTGCTTCCGCGTGCATAACGTCGCCCCCGTCGTCTTCGTTAATGTCTATGACCCGACCAAGAGCGGAAACTCTACCGCCGTCGCGCAGACGGCAATGCAGGTCTCCGGCCACAAGTGCGTCATCAGCGCAGTGCCGACAAAGTCGCAGGCCGCCGAAGGCGACAGCGGCGTTGCAGTGCAGGGGCTTCCCTCTGCCGAGCCCGTCTACGGCGTTATCCCGTCGACCGTCGTCGTCAAGGCGACGGAAAGCGGCGCGGCGCTTGCCCCCGGCAGCGATTACACCCTCTCGCAGGATAGCGGCGGCTATACCACCATCGCCCTGCTCTCCGGCGGCTCGGCCTACAGCGCTACCAGCCTCTATGTCGCTTGCAGCACCATGAAGCCCTCCGCCGTCACCAAGACGGACGTTATCGGCGGGTACGACAGCAGCACCGGCAAACGCACCGGCCTCGAACTGGTACACGAAATCTATCCGCGCTTTGGCCTCACGCCCGGCCTCCTGCTCGCCCCCGGCTGGTCCGATACCGCCGAAGTCGTCGCCGCGCTCGAGGCGCACTGCGAAGGTATCTCCGGCGTCTATCAGTGCGAAGCCATCGTCGACGTGCCGACGAGCGGCTCCGGCGCCGCGGCCGTCTATACCGCCGTCAAAACCGCCAAAGACGCGCTCGGCATGGATAACCCGCATCTCATCGCCTGCTGGCCCAAGGCCGCCGTCGGCAGCAAAATCTATTGCCTTTCCGCTTTGCTCGGCGCACTCTGCGCGCAGACGGACGCGGAAAACGGCGATGTGCCCGCCCGCTCTCCGTCCAACCTTTCCCTCGGCGCGACGCGCATGTGCCTCGCCGACGGCAGCGAAGTCGTCCTCACGCAGGATCAGGCCAACCTCGTCAACTCCTACGGCGTCGTCACCGGCCTCGCGCACGGTTCCATCCGCTCCTGGGGCAACCGAACCGCCTGCTATCCGGAAACGACCGATCCCAAGGATATGTGGATCAACGCGCGCAGGCTTTTTACGTGGCTGTCCAATACGTTGATTTTGACGTACTTCCAGCGCGTCGACGACATCATGAACTTCCGCCTCATCGAGTCGATCGTCGACAGCTTCAACGTCGCGGGCAACTCGTATGTTGCTAGCGGCTACTGCGCCGTCTGCAAGGCGCGCTATGACGCGGACGATAACCCCACCACCGAACTTCTCGATGGACACATCACCTTCCGTATCGACTTTGCGCCGTATACGCCGGCGGAGCAGATCGAGTTTGTCCTGACCTACGACACCAACGCGATTGCGACCGCCCTTGCGGGAGGTGAAGGCTGATGGTACGCATCCCCGACAAAATCCAGAATTTTAATGTCTATACCGACGGCGAAAAGCTCATCGGCGTTTCGGGCGAGGTCACCCTGCCCGAAATCACCGCCATGACGGAAACCGTCTCCGGCGCGGGCATGCTCGGCGAATACGTCACCCCCGCACTCGGCCATTTTTCGGATATGGTGCTGGAGATTCCGTTTATCTCTTATTGCAAGCCCATGTTCGACCTCGCTGATTTTTCCAGCGACCATAACCTGACCCTGCGCGGCGCTTTGCAGGAGCGCAACCCGTCGACGGGCGCGCTGGAGGCCGTCGGCATCCGCATCAACGTGCGCGGCAATGTCACCGGCTATACGATGGGTTCCCTCAAGGCCGCGACCGGCGCGGCCCCGTCCGTCAAGCTCTCGCTTACCTATTACCTCATCGTCTATGACGATGAGGAGGTCTTCGAGCTGGATAAGGTCAACGGCATCTATAAGGTCAACGGCAAAGATATTTTGAGCAAGTTTACGGCGCTCTGCTGACGGGCAGCGCGCCAACATAGCGGGGCGGATAAAACCGCCCCGCGTGATTTTTGGAAGGAGGACACACCAAATGGCAGAGAAGCCGAAAAACGAAGAAGTAAAGCACTCCGAGACATGGGTTGCTTTCCCCAAGCCCTACGTGTTCGAGGGCACGACCTATGACGGCATCGATCTCGCGCCCCTGTGCGAGGGAGCCGACAGCAGCGTCCTCAGCCGGGTGGAAAGCTATTGCCGCAGCAACAATATCGATTTGCCCTTCCCGCCGGAGCAGAGCTGGGATTATCTCTGCGCCGTCCTTTCCTTCAGCCTCGGCAAGCCGCTTGAGTTTTTCCATCGCATGCCCTATCGCGATGCGGCGCTTTTGCGGACGGCCACGCAAAAGCGTTTTTTTATCGATTTGGCCTCGCTCGGCTAAAATCCCCCGCTTCAGGCGTGCGGCGCTATGCCGTGCGCCTCGCCATCGCGACGCATACGGGCATCGACTACTTTTTGTCCTTGCCCGTTGCGCAGCTTATGGAGCTCGGGCAGGATATTATCGATGTGCTTGAGGAGCAAAACCGAAGAGGACAAGGAGGTGAAAGCTAATGGCGAACCAGACCGATATGGAATTTTTGCTCAAGCTCGGCGCGGAAGTTTCGGCCTCTTATAAGGCCGCCATGAAGGCGGCGACGGGCGGGCTCAAAAGCGTCAGCGATGCGGCAAAGGCCGCCAGCACCGCCTCCGGCAAGCTGCGCGGCAGCATCGCCACGCAGGAGGAAAAGCTTCGCGCCGTCCGCGAAGAATATATTGACGCCGCGCTCGCCTCCGGCAAGCACTCCAAGCAAGCCAAAGGCCTCAAAAAGGAGTACGACAAGCTCAACAAGGAGCTCACAAAAAGCAAAAAGCGCCTCGACGACGCCGGCAAGGGCCTTGATAGCCTGGGCGAGGGCACGAGCAAGGCGCAAAAGGGCGTTTCCGCCCTCACGGTCGCTTTAGGCAATATTGCCGCCAAAGGATTCGAGTCGCTTGTCGGCGGCATCAAAAACGGCATCTCGTCCTTTATGGGGCTCTCCGCCTCCACGCGGGAATACCGGCAAACGATGTCCCGGCTCTCCGCGACCATGAAGGCCGCTGGATACAGCACCAGCTACACGCAGGCCAAGTATGACGAGCTCTATAAGTATCTTGGCGATAGCGAAACCGTCTCCAACGTCATGGGGCAGTTCGCCTCGCTTAACACCGAGCAGGCGACAATGGACGAGCTGCTCAACGGCCTCATCGGTACATGGGCGGCATACGGCGGCTCCGTGCCCGTCGAAACGCTTTCCGAAGCGATCGAGGAGACGGTCAAAACCGGCGAAGTCACCGGCGAGCTGCAAAACGCCCTGCGCCTTGCGGGCGTGGACCAGAAAAACTTTAACCGCGAACTGCGCAAGTGCAAGACGGAAGAAGAGCGCGCGCAGCTTGTCGCCGATGTGCTTAACGCCACGATGGGTGATCAAAAGGCGGCTTATGACGAATCGGCCGCAAGCATCCTCGCTGCAAACGACGCGCAGAACCAGCATGAGAAAACGCTGGCGCAGCTTGGCGAGACGATCGAGCCGGTCACGTCGTCCATCAGCAGCGGCTGGAACTCCGTCCTTCAATCCTTTAACGATAACATCATCAGAGGCCTCGATATGGACGCTTTCACCGGCATGATCGACGACGCTTTCGGCTGGGCGGCCAACACGGCCATCCCGTGGGTGGTTGAAGGCCTCAACGGCCTGCCGGGCTTTTTTTCCAGCGCGTGGGATTCGATCAGCACCACCGTCACCGAGTGGAAAGATAAGATTGAGAGCATCTGGAACGATATCACCGGCTTTTTTGACGGCATCGGCAACACGTGGACTGCGGCTATCACCGGCATTTCCACCGCTTTTGATACCGTCAAAACCTCCATCGAAACGACGTGGACGAATATTACCGGCATTTTTACCGGCGCGGTCGAGTGGGTTAAAACGACCTTTTCCACCGATATCGGCGGCGCTTTTGGCAAAGTCGCCTCGACGATGTCCGAAAAGTTCGGCGCGGTCGGCGATCTGATCAAGGTGCCCATCAACGCCGTCATCAACGCTATCAACTGGATCATTGACAAGGTCAACAATATCGGCATCACCCTGCCCGACTGGGGCATCCTCGGCAGCCTTGCCGGGCAGTCCTTCGGCGTGCATATCGACCCAATCCCCACCCTCGCAAAGGGCGGCGTTGCCACCGGCCCCACGCTTGCGATGATCGGCGAGGGCAAAGAAAACGAAGCCGTTCTGCCGCTCAGCCGCCTGGACGCGCTCCTCAATGCTAACGCGCCCTCCATCACCTATGCACCCGTCATCAATGTCAGCGGCGGCGACGCCACGCAGGTGCGGCAGGCGCTCTCGGATGGATATCAGGATTTTGTGCGGTATATGCAGCAGTATCAGCGGCAGCAGCGGCGCGTGGCGTTCGCGTAACACAAAAAAGGAGGACGCCCTTGCGTCCTCCTCTCAATTTCCTGCTCATACCAGCAGACTGCGCAGCGCTTCCTGCAGCACTTGCGAGCAATTCAGTCCGCGCGCTTCAGCCATCGTCGCCATCCACGCCGGCAGTGACACGTTCTTGCGCACCGCGCTCGTATCCGTCATCTTGCGATACAGCACCGTGTCCACATCTACCAATGCGCGCGTAGCCCCCGGCTCCAGCTCAACGGCTTCGGGAGCTCTCGGCACAGGCAGAGGGACGCGGTCGTCTTCCAGCGAGCAAAGATAGACAGATGCCGCATCGCGGATATTATCCAGCGTTTCGGCAAGCGTACGTCCCGTGGTCACGCACCCGGGCAAGTCGGGCACACGTGCAACATATCCTTCGCCGCCGTCTTCCGGCGCGATGGACGCGACATAAATCAAACGCATATAGACAACCTCCTATACAAAATCATCCCGGGAGCCGGGTTACCTTTTCGGTAACCCGGCTTCCTTTCGGACGTACTTTGCGTCGTTCTCGTTAAAGTCGTGACGCTTGACTGGGATTCGCACCCCGGTCGTTGGGTTAACGTAGATGTCGTGATTCGATCCGTGACGCGTGAACAGGAATCCGTTTTGCTCAAGCGCTCGAATCGTTTCCCTCCTGGGGTCCATTGTATCCCTCCTTTCGATTCTTATTATACACAATATTTGTGTATTTGTCAAGCGTTTTTACGCAAAAAATGTGTAAAAAGAGGTGCTTTTCGTGCCGTCCACCTATACCACCATTTCCGACGATCGCTGGGACGCCATCGCCCTCAAGACACTTGGCAGCGAGATGTACGTTACCCAGCTTATGCAGGCAAACCGGCAGTATTTAGGATACTACGCCTTCCCCGACGGCATCGTCCTCACCCTGCCCGAAATCACCGTCGATGAGGACGCGGAGCTGCCCGCATGGAGGCGCGGCTGATGGCGCGCATGCGCAGCGCGTACGCGCGCACGTTCTTTTCCGGCGTCGAGGTAACGGCCACGCTGGAGGATCAGGCGACCTCCATCACCTACACCGACCCGGATTCGGGCGAATCGGACACCATCGCCATCGCCATGACGGATACTTCCGGCCGCTGGCTCGGCTCCTGGATGCCCTCCAAGGGCGATCAGATCCGCGCCGCCTTCGGCGTCCGCAACTGGACGGGGGACGGCGATAACCGCGAACTTAACGCGGGCCTTTTTATTTTGGATAGCTACGGCGGCTCCTGTAGCCCGGGCGGCGATACCGTCAATATCGGCGGCGTCTCTCAACCGGCCGATCAGGGATTTACAAGCGAAAAACGTTCCAAAACGTGGAAAAACGTCACCGTCGCCGAAATCGAGGCGGAAATCGCCTCGCGGTATGGCTTGGCCGCCGTCTACGATGCAAAAAAGATCAAGGTTAAGGCCAAGACACAATCGAAACAGACGGACAGCGAATTTCTCGCCGCCATCGCCAAGGATTACGGCCTTGCCCTCAAGGTGTATTCGGAAAAGCTCGTCCTCTTTGATCGCAACGAATACATGACCCGCGCGCCCGTTGCGGCGATCGACAAGTCGCAGATGCTCTCCTGCTCCCCGCAGGTGGAGCTGACGGGCACGTATACCGGCGCGCGCGTCGCCTACACCGACCCGACGACCGAAAAAACCGTCTCCTACACCTATGGCCGCGAAGGCCGCCTGCTTAAAATCAACAAGACCTGCGATTCGCCCGCCGAAGCGCAGCTCATGGCGCGCTCCGCCCTCTTTGCCGCCAATCACGGCGATATGACGGTCTCTTTTTCCTTGCCCGGCAATCCGTCCATCTGCGCCTCGCAGGTGCTTTTGCTTACCGGCATCGGCCAGTTTTCCGGGCTCTACTATATCGACAAGATCACCCATACGCTTTCCGGCAGCGGATACACCTGCCAGTATGAGTGCTCCAACGTCAATAACGATAACTCGGACGGAGAAAACAAATCGGGCAGCGGCTCCGGCTCCGGCGGCAGCAGCACGCGCCGCAGCCGCGCGGAGGGCGCGCTTGCAGGCTCCGGCCATACGTATAACGCGCCGGGCTCCGGCGGCGGCGCAAACCGCAACATGACGCCGAGCATCAATTAGGAGGGATGATATGCTTCGCGTGGGCAAAATTTCGTCCATCGATTACGCCAAGGGCACCGCGCAGATCACCTATGAGGACGACGACGACTGCGTCACCAACGATTATCCCATTCTGGCCGGCAAGTACGATATGCTGCACGTCGGCGACGTCGTGCAGGTCGCCGAGGACGCTGCGGGCAGCGAGCGCGGTCTGATTCTCGGCCGCGCCTACTCCGACGAGAACCTCCCGCCCGAAGGCGGCGCGGGGCTCTGGCGCATGGAGTGCGGCGACGGCATCTATCTCCGGCAGCTTGGCGGCAAGCTCGAAATCATGGCCGAAGGCAAGGAGCTGACCATCAAGGCCGGCACCCTCAAAATTGAGGCAGATACGCTCGATTTTGTCGCCGCGTCCGGCGAAATCACCGTCAACGGCATCCCGCTCCTGCAGCACCGGCACGATGTGACCGGCGCGGAGACGGACGTGCCAAAGGTGTAAAGGAGGCGATTCGATGGTCGGCACATGGGGCCCGCTCACGTTTGACGCCTCGCACGTCCTCGTGCAGGAGATCGGCCGCACGAGCGGCAAAAATACCGCGTCCTTTCAACTCATCGAGGGCAAGCCCCGCTCGCAGTACATCGGCCCGACGCTCAGGCAGATTAGCTTGAGCGCTTTTTTATGCGCCTCGGCGGGCGTTCGCCCGCGCGACGTGCTCGAGCAGCTGCACGCGCTCGCGGAATCGGACGCGGCCTACTATCTCGTCCTCGGCGGCCGCGTCATGGCGCAAAACCCCGTCGCCCTCAAGCAGGTTTCGGAGGACTGGGGGCAGGTCTATCGCGAGGGGCAGCTTTTTTCGGCGACCGTAAGCCTGTCTTTTGAGGAGTATCTGTAATGGCCAATTCGATTACTTTTTCCGCCGCGCCCGGCAAGACCATCCCGGAGGATGTGCGCCGCTGCCTTGCCATGCTCTACGCCACGCGCGAGGGCGAACAGGCGCTGGACCGCGCCTTCGGCATCTCGTGGGACGCGGTCGACGCGCCGCCATATGTGGCGCGCGCCCTGCTCACGCAGGAGATCATCGCCAAGACGCGCCGGTACGAGCCGCGCGCGCAAATTTTGCGCGTCGATTATGACGAGCCGGACCTTTCCGGCACGCTTGCGGCGCGCGTCACTTTGGAGGTGGTGGATACATGAGTCTGATTCCGGAGCTCGCAAACCTGCCGGATGTGTCTTTTACCGGCGACCGCACGCAGGCGCAGATTTATGATGAGCTTGTCGCGGACTATATGCGCTATCTGCAGGATAACACTGCGGAGCCGGTCGATCTTCCGGCCGCCGATCCCCGCCGCCTTCTGCTCCTTTCGATGGCGGATATCTTCCATCATCTCTATCAGTGCGTCGAGCTGGCGGGGCGCGAAGATCTGCTCAAATACGCCACCGGCGCGGCGCTCGACAGTCTCGGCGCCGTAAAAAAGCTGACGCGCAACCCCGCCTCCCGCGCAAAGGCGACCGTGCAGTTTTCGCTTACCTCCGCGCGGTCAAGCGCCACAGGCGTGCCTGGCGGCACGCGCGTGAGCGACGCGGGCGAAAACTACTTTGCGACGGACGAATATTTTGAAATCCCCGCCGGCAGCCTGAGCGGCGCCGTCGCCGTGACGGCGGTCACGCCGGGCGCGGCGGCCAACGGCCTCACGGCGGGAGCGATCAATGTTTTGGTCGACCAGACGCCGTATATCGCCTCCGTCGTCAGCACGACGGCGAGCGCCGGCGGCGCGGACGCCGAATCGGACGACGATTTTACCCGCCGCATCTATAACGCCCCCTTTTCGTGGTCCGTCGCCGGCCCCGCGGGCGCATATGAGTACTGGGCGCGCCAGTCGCGCGCCGATATTGACGACGTCCTCGCCTATAGCCCGAGCGCGGCAAACGTTTGCGTTATCTTCACGCTTGACGGCGGCGCCTTGCCGACGGAAAGCGATTGCACCGCCATGCAGGCGTATCTGTCCGACAGGACGATCCGCCCCGTGGCCGATCGCGTCACCGTATCCGCGCCGTCCGAGCAAAGCTATTCCATTTCGCTCACGTATTACATCAGCCGTGCGGACAGCGCGCAGGCGGCCACCATTCAGGCGGCCGTCGGAAAGGCGATCGACGAGTACGTCGCATGGCAGCGGAGCATCGGCCGCGACGTCAACCCGTCGGAACTGATCTATCGCATCATGGCGGCGGGCGCGCGGCGCGTGGCGCTCACCTCTCCTGCCTATGCGACGGTCGAGGCGACAAAAATCGCAAAGCTCGCGACCAAAACCGTCTCCTACGGCGGGCTGGAGGACGAATAATGATTGAGCTACGCAGCGCGACGCTGCTAGATGGAATCCCCCGCGCGCTCAGCGCGCAGCCGTGGGTGCAGGCCGTCTCCTACGCCTTCGCCCGGCAAATGGCGCGTGTGCTCGACGCGCTGCCAGCCACGCACAGCTGGACGGCACTGGACGGCGCGCCGGACGCGGTGCTGGATAACCTCGCCGTCGAGCTTCACGCGCGCGGCTATGAGCAGACGCTTTCGGCCGCGCGCAAGCGCGATATCATCCGCAACGCCTTTGACTACTGGGCGCACGCGGGCACGGTCGCAAGCGTGGAGGATGTGCTGTATACCACGTTTGGCGCGCAGTCGCGCATAGAGGACTGGTATATGTATGACGGCGGACAGCCCGGATATTTCCGGATTACGACGGACGACCCCTCCATTGCCGGCGACGCGCTCACGCGCTTTAAGCAGCTCGCGGAGGACGTCAAACGCCTTTCCGCCTGGCTCGATTCCGTCAATGTCAACGCCGTCCTGCCCCTCACGCGGGTCTATCTTGCGGCCTTTCTCGCCCGCGCAAGCCGGGCGGATCTGCAGTCCGAACGGCTGCTTGTCGATCTGCCCAACGGCTCCGGCGCCCTTGGCCTCGCCGTTCTCCTTTTGCGCAAAGCTTCTATCACGCTTTCCGTTTCGCAACCCATAACTTGATAAGGGGGGATTTTTTTGGCTTTCCAACCCATGATCATCACGGACGCGGGGCAGGCGCTGCTTGCCCGCGCCCTGCGCGGCGACACGCTCACCTTTACGGCGGTGCAGATGGGCGACGGCTCGCTTACCACGCAGACGATGGCGTCCATGTCCGCGCTTGTCAACCGCATCATTTCTCTGCCAATCGGGAGCATCACCTGTGCGGATAATACCGCGACCATCGTGTCCAATTTTTCTAATATCGTCACCGACACGTTCACGGGCGACGGACAAACCAAAACTTTCACGCTTTCCGCCTTCCCTGCTTCGCTTTCTACGGTTACCGTTGCCGGTACCGCGTCGACCGATTACACCTATACCGCCTCTTCCGGCCGTATCGTCTTCGGCACGGCGCCTGCCTCCGGCGCGCTCATCGGCGTAGGCTATAACATGGCGGCTTTCAACTGGCGCGAAATCGGCGTTTTTGCCGCCGATCCGGATCACCCGAACGACCGGACGAAAGATATCTTGTACTGTTACCAAAACGCGGGCACGGAGCCCTATCCCATCCCCGCGCCGGACCCTACGCCTTACACCGAAACGCTGACGATCAAAATTTATATCGCCCAGGCGCAGAATGTGACGATCACCGTCGCGAGCGGCTTAAACGCCGCAAGCATCGCTTTTGATCCGACGGGCACCAGCTTTTCGGCGACCACCGTGCGCGGCGCGCTGATCGAGCTGTATACCAAGCTGGAGGCAGCCGAAATTACGGTCGACGATGCGCTTTCGGCCACGTCGGAAAACCCGGTGCAGAACAAGGCCGTCAAGGCCGCGCTGGACGGCAAGGCGGCCTCCGCCCACACGCATGGCAATCTTGCCAATGACGGCACGCTTAGCGCCGCCCCCGCGGGCGCGGACGCGGGCACGGGCATTCAGCCCGTTTTCGCGGGGACGGATGACAAGCTCGGCGTGGTCACCATCGCGCAGGCGCAGCAGGCGCTCAAAATCCCGCTGATTTCGGCCGCGCAGGCGGCGCTCCCCGTCGCAGGTTGGAACGAAAAGGCGCAGACCGTCTCCGTCGCGGGCGTCAAGGCGGGCAGCAAAGTCATCGTCCAGCCCGATCCTTCCTGCTTCATCGCCTGGCAGGACGCGAACGTCTACTGTTCCGCGCAGAGCGCGGGCAGCCTCACCTTTACCTGCGAGGACGTGCCCGAAAGCGCCCTCACCGCGAATGTGCTCATCGTGGAGGTGGCGTAATGATTTTCAATCTCGTTTCCGGCGGCGGCAAGCCGAAAATCACCTATACCGGCGCCCATACCACCGAGGATTATACCGCGGATGGAAAGGCGTATACGCTTTATAAGCTCACCGGTTCCGGCACGCTCTCCGTCAAGGGCCGCGCGAAGGGCGTGGGCGTGTGGCTGTGCGGCGGCGGAGCGAACGGAACCACGGGAAACACCAACAGCGACGCTACGCGATGCCTCGGCGGCGCAGGTGCGTATTGTGCGCAGCTGGATAGCACCACGCTCAAGGGCGATTACGTCGTTACCATCGGTGCGGCGCAGGGCGCGACCTCGTTCGGCTCGCTGCTTTCCGTCGCGGCCGTTTCGGGTAAATCCGGCGGCACGGGCGGCGGCGGCGCGGGCGGTTACTCGTATATCGACGGCAACGATCTTATAAGAGTTGCATACGCCAACCAGGGCACGGGTGACGGTCTGAGCAAAATCCCCTTCGGCGATGCCACGGCCTTCCAGCCGCACTGTGCAGGCGGCGGCGCGGGTGGGTTTTACACGCCGAACAACACGGCGGGCGGGAACCATTATACCGGCGGCGCAGGCGGCACCAACGGCGGCAGCGGCGCTGTGAGCGTCTATACGTCCAGCAGCTCGATCGATGGCGGCGCGGGCGGCAATAAGGGCGGCGGACGCGGCGGCAGCGCGACGGTCAACACCAGCGCCACAAGCGGCGGCAGCGCGAGCTATTACGGCTCCGGCGGCGGTGGCGGCGGCTATGACGGCAGCAGCTATGGCGCGGATTATGGTTCCGGCGGCGCGGGTTATCAGGGCATCGTGTATCTGCGCGTGCCCGTTTAAAAAGAAAGGAAGGAAAAAGAAATGCGATTTGCTGTTTTAACGGCCGATCATACGATGGTCGATAACGTCATCGTGGCAAGAGCGGACCAGCAGCAGGAACTGCAGACGGCGCTCGGACGTGTGCTGCTGGACGCGGCCCCGCTGGGACTTCAGATTGGCGACCTTTTCAACGGCAGCAGCTGGACGCGGAACATCGACGGGGAACAGGTGACACTGCCGCTCGATGCGAACCCGGACGTGACCGAAGTGCTCAACATCATCGAAAGGGGCGAATAAGCAATGGCAATTACTGCGGAACAGAGGCTCAGGGCGATTGCAATCCACAAAAAGAACCGGACCATCCTTGCCGAAGGCGCGCGCATGGTAAAGGAAGCGGGCGCGGAGCCCGCGGCGACGGCGGGCGTGCTGGCAGAAGGCTTCCCGGCATGGGAGCCTGATAAGGCGTATACGCTCAACGAAATCTTCAGCTACAACGGCATGCTCGGCTTTGCCCGGCAGGCGCTTACGTCGTCCAGCGTGTATCCGCCCTTTTCCACCGGCACCGAAGCGCTCTACGGCGTGCGCCCCGCGCCGGACGAGGACGGCGTGTATCCCTATGTGTACAACATGGCCGTCACGGTCGGCATGCGCGTGCGCGATAACGACATCGTCTACAGGTGCATCCAGGCGGCGAACCCGCTGCTGTATGCGCCTTCGGCGGTGCCCGCGCTCTTTCAGCAGGAGGTCACCGGATGATCTATATCCAATCGGCGTTTTCGCAGGATGAGCAGCGGCTCGAACTCGTCGGTCGTCAGGGCGAAGGCGGCACGCGTCAGCTCGTCTTTGACTGCGCGGACATACTCGCCGAGTACCCCGCCGCGCTCATCGTCTGCGCCATGCAGCGCGCGGGAGACCGCAAGGCGTATCTCAAAGACTGCGCCGCCGACGGCGCGAACCGCGTCGTCACGCTGGAAAGTGCGGACGTAGCCGTGCCAGGCATACTGAAAATCGAGCTGCGCGCGCTGATCGGAGACGACGTGCGCAAGAGCGCCGTCTACATCGCCAAAGTCGCCGAAAGCCTGCGCGGGGAGCAGGATAGGCCCGGCAACCCGACGGCGGACGTACTCAACCGCATCGACATGACGATCTCGCGCGCCGAAGAAAGCATCGCGGAGGCGGATGCTGCAGCCAAAAGCGCGCGAGAGGTCGCAGATACCGTGCAGGAGAAGCTGGACAACGGCGACTTCGTCGGCGCAAAGGGCGACAAGGGCGACCCCGGCGACGTGCAGGATGTGCAGATTGCTGGCGCAAGTGTGCTGAAAGACGGCGTGGCCAACGTACCGATAGCGACGGCGGATGCGCCGGGCGTAGTAAGCGTGCTCACTCCACAAAATAGCGGCATCTGGAACGATAAGGGGAGTTTGAAAATATCATATGCTACCGACACAGAAATCTCCGGCAGACTGGGAACCCGTAAAGCGATCGTCTGCGCGAACATGGACTACGCCGTAAAAGCCGCCATGTGCGACGGCAAGGGCGCGGCGTGGACAGAGGCGGAGCAGAAGGCCGCGCGAGAACGCATGGGTGCGGATGGCAATCACATGCTAATCGAGGAAACTGTGCTGACGGAAGAAACATTACTATTCGAAAGAGCGCAAGAACCAGATGGAACACCATATAATTTTTCGGCAATTATGCTCATTGTGAAGTTTGTTCCGGGACAAACGAACGGCGCATTTTTCTGCTACGGGAAGAACAACGGCATACGAATTGTCGGAGGAGCGTCACAAACATTATCGATGCCCAGTTTGTCAGGCAATGCAAATTTTCGGTCGGTTGCGGTCTTTAATGCGAAACCGGGGTATGGGTTTTTTTATAATTGCGAGACCGCGGTGGGCTCTCAGGGCAGGGCAATGGAGATTACCCGCTCCTCAGGCGGCACATACACAATGACAGAAACATCAAAAAAAATCCAATCAATAGCATTTTATTTGTACTACAACACGAGCATACAAGTGGTTGCAGGAACAGAAATCACGATTTACGGGGTGAGAGCATGAAGAAAAACATCCTAATCAAAACCGGCGAACGCACGGAAACCCGCATCCGCACCATCCCCGCTCAGTACAACGAGATGGGCGAGCTGATCGCGGACGCATACGATGAAACCTACACCGTCAATGTGCCGGTGATGGAAGCCCGAAACGTCGACATGACCCCGGAGGAAATCGCGGAGCTGGAAGCCATGCAGGCGGACATGCCCGAGCCGCAGCCCACGCTTGAGGATTGCCAGGCCGTAGCCGATAGCGCCTATGTAAATTCTGAGCTGGCTCTTGCCATGCTCAACGAAATGGAGGTGTAAAAAATGCTGTACATGGTGCTCAAACGCATGGTGGCCAAGGGCTTGGACGAGGAGCTGCGCGACAAGATCGATACCCTGTACGCGCTGGGACGGCTGACAGACGCACAGTACAGGGAGCTGATCGAATGACAAGATGGGAGGAAACGCCTTTGACCAAATTCCAAAAAGCAGCCGTCGACCGGGCATTTGCCATGCTCGGCGACGGCTATATTTATGGCGCTACGGGCTGGGTTTGCAGCCTCAAGCGCCGCCTGCAGCAGGCCGACCAGTACCCGCAGTATCGCGCCCAGATCATGGGCGTCGGCGCGAAGTGGGACGGCAAAATTTGCTGGGATTGCGCGCAGCTGACAAAGGCCTGCGCGCGGGCGGCGGGCGTGGCCCTCCCTTCCGGCGCGACGAATCAATGGCGCTCCGGCGTCTGGGCGCGCACGGGCGATATCGCATCGCTCCCGCGCGGCGAGCCCTGCTTTTTGTATCGCCGTTCGTCGAGCGGCAGCGGCATGAGCCACACGGGCCTCTATCTTGGCGATGGGACGTTTGTCCACGCCAAAGGCACGCAGTGGGGCGTTTTGCATGAGGATTTGAGCCGCTACGCATGGAGCGACTGGGCGACGCCCTGGGGCGATCCGAACAGCGAAACAAAGGAGGAAGAGACGATGGACGTACTCTACCGCGCGACCGTCACGGCCGCAAGCGGCAAAACGGTCAACCTGCGCGCCGCCGCAAGCGTAGGCAGCACGCGCCTGGCCTCCGTGCCCGTCGGCGCCGTCGTGGACGTGCTGGCGGAGGCGACCGGGTGGCTCAAGATCAGCACGGGGACGCAGACGGGCTATATGTCGGCAGCGTATCTTGTACGGCAAAAGGAGGACACGACGGCCGCACGGCTGGACGCCCTTGAGACGCGCGTCAGCGCGCTCGAAAAAATCGTCAACCCCGAATAACGGCAGAGAGAAGGAACAAGGATGATCGAAACCCTCAAGGATTACTGGTGGCTGGCCTGCGCGCTGCTCGGCGTGCTGGCGTACTGCGTGCGCGTCGGCTATCGCGTGCGCGAGCTGATGGCGCGCATCGAGCGCCTCGAAAAGCACGACAGGACGCAGCGCCGGGACATCAACGTAATCATGCGCGGAACGTACGCGACCTTGTGCGGCCTCAAGGAGCAGGGATGCAACGGAGAGGTGACAAAGGCGCTGCAGCTTCTGCGCGCACGGATTTACGACAAGGGCGAAGACGACAATCATCATGAGGAGGGCTAAAAAATGCCGAAGAAATGCAACTGGAAATGCTGGATCAAGGCCGCCGCGGTGCGCGCGGTCAAGACTGTGGCGCAGACGGCTGTCGCGACGATCGGCACCACCGCCGTCATGGCGGAAGTCAACTGGGCGATGGTCGCAAGCGCGTCGCTGCTGGCGGGCGTGCTCTCGCTGCTGACGAGCGTGGCCGGCCTGCCCGAAGTGGGGGACGCGGACAATGCAGATGCGGACGATGAGTGACGGCGGCATGCGCATGGTGCCCTTCGTGGCGCTGGAGGCGGCCTGCGCCGCAAAGGACCGGACGATCGGCCGTCTGCGGCGTGCGGTGATCGCGCTTGCGCTCGCCCTGCTCGTATGCGCCTGCGCGCTCGGCGCGTGCCTGCGCGGCGCGGTTGACGTCCGGGCAGACGTTGCGGCCATTGCCGCGGGAGAGGCAGCGGACGCGGGCGAAGACGCCGCAGCGTCGGGCGCGCCGTGACGGCAAGAGAGCTTGCGGAGCGCTATGACCTGCCGCGCAGCGCATGGGAGCGGCTGATCAACGAGTGGGTCTTTGACTTGCGCGATCGGATGATGCTCTGTATGCGGCTGCTGGACGGGTTGACAATCGACGAAATTTCGGAAAAAATGAATATGCCGGCGGATACCGTTAAACGGCGGATCCGCAAGGCGCAGACGAAGGTTTTTGCAAAGGCCGGGGCGTAATGCCCCGGCCTCTTTTTTTATAAAAAAGTCGCACTGTAGTGTATTTTCCTGTTGACAAAGTAGTACTGTGATGCTATAATAATACTCGTAAGGGAGATACACAAGAGCCGCAGGCGGGACAAGCCGCCGGGCATGGAGGGATATTATGAAAGATACGATGATCGCCAAGCTGGAAGCCAAGGGCGGTAAGCGCTGGACCAAGGGCAACATGGACCGGATGTACTTTAACGCGGTAGTGCTCGGCCTGGAGCTCGAATACTATAAGACCGGCAATATCCGCGACGCATCCTTCCGCGGCACTGGCCTCTCCAACAGCATGGGCGGCCGCTACAAGGCGGCCAAGACGTACATCGATCTGGCGACCGGCGACGTACACAGCGACTTTGATTGCCTTGCCAACGCCGTCCGCGAGCTGATTGCCCAGGCGGAAGAAGAAATCAAGGCTGAAACCCCCGCCATCGCCGAAGAGGAAACCGCTGAGACCGAAACCGCCGCCATGAGCGCGGAAGCCATCGACTGCCAGACCGCCGTGCTCAAGACCCTCGACGATACGCAGGCCGACTTTTCGCCCAAGGATCGCACGCATCCGCGCTTTGCCGAGATCAATGCTCGCCTCGAGCGCATCCGCGCCGCCGTATCCGCCTGCAAGTCCAGCGCCGACCTGCTCGCGTGCTTTGACACGATCCGCGCCGAGGACACCCGCACGACCCGCATCCGCGCGCTCGGCAAGATCATCAACACCTGCAAACCTGACAACACCGAGCAGCGCGCGCTGCTCGGCCTGTAAAAAAAGTTACACTGTAGTGTATTTTACTATTGACAAAACAGCACCACAGTGCTATAATAATACTCGTAAGGGATGGAGGTTAAAAAAATGAAAGCACTCAGCAGCCGGATGCAGAAAGCCTGGGAAGTGGGACGTCAAATCGCAGTCAAGTATCATTGTGATCTGGATACCTGCAACTGGAACCTGGCCTACTGCGACGTGCCGGAATGGATGTATCTTGCCGACGACGCCCACCTGCTCAACGCGATGATCTGCGCGGGCGTTGACGGACGCGAGCCGGAATACGTCGAGGCCATCCGTTACGGCGCCCTGCCCGAGAACGGCTACAGCATTGACCACTCCGATAACAACGCCGAAAAGGGCATCAGCTGCGTCAAGATCATCCGCAAGCCGGAAGACGAGCAGTACGAAAGCATCTACGACGTGACGCTCGGCAGCTTTGGCGGCGTTACCAAGTACGTCGTGGGCGGCTGGTACATCGGCGGGTACGGCAGCGACGGCGAACCGCTGCTGATCGAATGCGAAGTGCTTCGCGAAGCGAAATAAGGAGGAAAGAACTATGGAGCGAGATTACAAGCAGCAAATGGAAGAGCGCAACCGTCTTATCGAGAAAATCAAGGCGGAAGGCGCGGGCGCGGGCGCAAAGTGGGATAGCATCGCGACGGCCGCAATGGCCGGGCACCAGAAATCGAAAGAAGAAGTAAAAAAGATACTCGGGCGCGAAATCCAAAACTTTGGCGACTACTGGGAGCTGCAGTCGGCCGCTTATGCGGCGATGACGTACGGCGAGCGGCAAAAGTCGTACGCGGACGCAATGCAAGACCTGGAAGCGGGCGTATGCACCGCCCCGCGTGATGCAGAGAGCTATATCGCCAACCCGCTCCAGCAGGCACGCAAAGCGGCCGGGCTGACGCAAAAGCAGCTGGCCGAGCAGACCGGCATCCCGCTGTCGCTGATCCAAAAACTCGAAAACGGGACGCGCGAAATGGCGAAGGTTAACGTCGGCTACGCGCTCAAGATCGCGCGCGCGCTGGGCACGACGGCTGAAGCGCTTTTCGAAAAATGACACGCAAAGGAGATACACCGCCATGAAATGCACAAAAAAGAGCGTTAACGCCTGCCTCGACAGGCTGGACTACCTCAAAAAAATCTTCGCCGTCCCGGGCGCGACCGGGATCGACGTCGACCGATACTGGACGGTCGGCACGTGCGAAGCATGCATCAACTCGGACGGCTCTTGCGCCGCGATCTACGTCAACCCGCGCTGGGAGCGCGAGAACACCAGCCGCTACTATTGCGCGTGCGATATCACCGATATCATCGTGCGCTGGATGAGCAACCCCGGCGACTATACCCGCGACGACGCGGTGACCGACATCGCGCAGGCCTGCACGCAGTGCTACCGAGAGACGCACGACGCGAAGGCCGACAAACATGAAAAATAAAGCACCGGAAGACGAAAAGACAGAAAAATAGCAAAAGAAAGGGGAAGGTACTATGCCGAAGTATGACTATGCAATGTACACCACAGCAGACAGAGAGAACGACGCGGCCGACTGGTACGACACATGCGAAGAAGCCGTCGCCGCCGCACAAAAAACAATCGAAGCGGGTGCAGACGCCGCGCATGTCGGCGTCATGAAGTTTGTGCATAATGGCGATTGCGCATGGGACTATGAGATCAAGTTTGACGCCGACGGCGCGACCTGGTCCGACGACTGGACGGCGCGCGAAGAGATGGGATTTTTGCAGTAATCCACCCCAAAAAAGAGAAACAAAAAAGGCCGGATAATTTCCGGCCTTTTTTGTCTGCATTCCCAATGTCGTGCAGTTTTTACGCTCATTGACGCCAGATCTACAAAATGAGCTTTTTAATCCCCGTTCAGGCTTTCGCCCTCCCGTCGCGACTTCCGGACATGCGCCCATCCGTCTGCTTGCCATCAACAAACGATCCTAATTTCAACCCACGTTTAGGCTTTCGCCTTCCCGACACGATCTCCGGACTAGGTCCGTCGATCTGTCTCTATCATACACCATCCATTCCCGCCTGTCAACCCCATAATGCACTATTTTTGCCCCGAAAGCGCCCCGGCGATGCACTTCGCCGGGGCGCTTTTTTGCGCCATAATTAAGACATGAAAGAGGTGAAAGCATGCAGCAGATGTACGGAAATTACGGCTTCGGCAATCCAGGATACGGCATGCCGGGGCAGTACATGGACCGCCTCCAGCAGGCGCAGCAGCCCGCGCGTCCGATGGAGCTAATCCGCGTCACCGGCATGGAGGGCGCAAAAGCGTACCAGATGCCGGCCAACTCCACCGTCGCGCTTTTTGACGGCGGGCAGGATATCTTCTACGTCAAAACGACGGACGGCGCGGGATTTCCGACCATCCGCGCATTTTCGTTCGCGCCGTACGAGCCGACGGCGCAGCCGCAAACCGAATATGTCACGCGCGCAGAGTTTGAAAAGCTGAAGGAGGAGATCGTCAATGGCAAGCAGCCTGTTCGCAAATCAGCCAAGTCCGACGCAGCCGCCGAATAACGGCAGCGTCCCCGGCATCGGAGGCGGCAACCTGCTGCAGATGATTCGGCAGTTTGGAGAGTTTAAGCGGCAGATGCAGGGCCGCGACCCGGCGAAAATTATCGAAAACCTGCTCGCATCCGGCGAGATGACCCGCGAGCAGTTTACGGAGCTCGCCCAGCTCGCACGCTCGCTGGAGGGCATCCTGCGATAATATCAGCGCGGAGCGCTACGCGATGATATAGATTTACAACTTGGAGGTGCTACACATGGACAACAACAGCGTTATGTCCCCGGCCGATATTGCGGCGCTTACGCGCGGCGAAGGCTTCGGAGGCGGCAACAACACCCTGCTGATTGTCATCATCTTCCTCTTCGTCATCCTGATGGGCGGCGGCAACCTCTTCGGCAACCGCAACGCCAACACGTCCGACTATGGCCAGTACGCGACCGCTGCGTCCCAGCAGCAGATCCTCTTCGGCCAGCAGTTCGGCCAGATTAACGACCGTCTCACCAATCTCGGCAACGGCGTCTGCTCTCTCGGCTATGACATGCAGGGTCGCTTCGGCGACCTGTCCCGCGAGCTCGCGATTGGACAGGCAGGCACGAACCAGCAGATTATGCAGGGCAACTACACCATCGCCCAGCAGATCGCGGATTGTTGCTGCCAGAATCTCCGCGCGATGGACGCGCTCGGCGCGAAAATTGAAGAGAAATTCGCGGCGATCGAGAAGATGCAGCTGCAGCAGCGCATCGCGCAGCTCGAGCAGGCCAACGGCCAGCTCTTTACTCAGCAGCAGCTCTGCGGCGTAGTCCGCTATCCCACCACCTTTGCCTACAGCGCGGGCCCCAGTCCGTTCTGCGGCGGCGGGTGCTGCGGCTGACAACACTGACGCTATAACAGCGGCGCGCCCGGCCGCGATCAACTCCGGCCGGGCGCGAAATGAAAGGAGAAACTCCTATGGATCCCAAGATCAGAGACAAGATCATCGACGCAATGCTGGCAATGGACCTGTCCTCGCTGACGCTGTACGAGCTTAATGCGTATGCATTGCTGGCGCGCTGCATCGGGGATGGCAACGATTACGCAGCTTCCGCTTCTGCGGCGCTGCTCGCCGCAGCCCCCGGCATGGCGGGCTGGGTGGTTTAAGGAGGTAAACACTATGGCGTGTAATTGCAATAACAACTGCTACCGCAAATCGGCGCTGCGCGTCTCGGGCAGCACTCCGCAGACGCTTTCCGCCACTCCATCCGCCCTCGCCGGGGGCATCGCCCTGGTTGACACCGGCTGTAGCATGGAGCCGATGGCGAGCGGCGTGCGCATTGCCAACGGCGGTCTGTACGAGATTTACGCGAGCGTGCAGACGACCGCAACCGCCGCCGGCACGATCAGCGCGCAGCTGTACCTTGACGGCGTGCCGCTCCCCGACACGCTGCGCACCGTCACTGCCGCAGTCGGCCAGACGGTCATTCCGCTCGAGACGCTGCTCTGCCTCCAGCCCAACTGCTGCTGCGGCCACACCGTGCAGGTCTATGTCTTTGGCGAGGCGACCGCCACCATCACCGCGTGGGACATGGACGCGATCCGTCAGGCGTGAGGGAGGTGCTGGTAATGAAGGAGATCAAAGAGATCGCAAAAGACATCCGCGAAATGCTGCAGGACGCCGAGTGCTACGCCCGCGAGGCCGTCAAGCACAAGGACCAGTATCCGGAGCTGGCGCGGCTGTATAATCTTATCTCGTCCAACCGCATCAACGAAATCAATAGCTTGCATGATCAGGCGGCCGCGATGATCGACCGTGCCCGCCGCGAAGGGAAAGAAGTGCCCGAGGCCATGACTGCCGTCTGGGAGTGGGAGCATGACAATATGCTCGACGAGATGGCGGACGTGAAGCGGCTGCAGGATATGTATAAGGGGTAAGGCCTGTAGCCTACCTGTAGCCTACCGTGTAGCCTACCCTGTAGCCTACACAGACGAATACAGCTATATTCTCCCGTATTCCAAATCTAACGGCAAAAACAAAGAAAGCCTTGAAAATCAAGGCTTTCTTTGCACTATACGGAGAAGATGGGATTTGAACCCATGCCGCACTCATCGCACGCTACTCCCTTAGCAGGGGAATATCAAAGCTTTATGTTATATAGCTTTTTGCATGCTATGTAGCCTAAATGTAGCCTACGCATTTTCGGTATTTTTTCCGATCATATTTATGGCTGCGTGCGCGTCCTCGGCAGACGGATGTGCGTATCGATCGAGCATGCGCGTGGTGCTCCACCGCATGATCTTGCGTACCGTCTGCGGCGCGACGTTTTCGTTGATAGCGAGCGCCGTGGCCGTGGTGTGTCGGCACGAATACGGCGTCAATTTTCTGACGCCCGCCGCCTCCAGTGCGGCGTAATAGCGCGCGTAAAAATCCATTTCGCGGATAGCAAAAAGCTTGCCGTCGACAGCACGCTCCATCCAGTACTCAAGCAGGGGCACAATTGCATCCGGGACGAAGACGGCGGACGCTTTGCGCACCTGCGTCTTGAGGCCGACCCCGTTAATCTGCCGCGCGCTCAGATCAATCATATCGACGGACAGACGGCGCATCTCCCCCGTCATCATGCCGGTATAGATCATGATGAGCGGGATGGATGCATCGGCATTTCCCGCCTCATATGCCTTCCAAAGCGCGGCCTGCTCGAGGTCTGTAAAAGGCTCGCGCGCAGACTCCTCCAGCTTGGGCAGGAGGATATAAGACGGCAAATCCTTGTTCGCTTTGCCATCGGCAGAAGCAAGCTCAAAAAGATGCGAAAGCACCACCTTCATGTCTCGTGCCGGATAGTATGTCTTCGCCTTCTCTTCGACGATCTGGCGCAGATCCTGCACGGACAGCTGCGAAATCGGTGTGTTATGCAAAGCCGCCATTTTTTCGTAGGCGATGCGATATGCGCGCTGTTTGTCTATCGATATCTTTTTGAGCTCGCCGTTTGCGTAGACGTCCCAGTAGTAGGCAAGCGTCATGACGGGACGCTCTTTGGGCAGATCACAGAGCGTGGCGCAGGCGTTGAGCGCCTCCGTGCGCGTCTTATATCCGCCCTTCGCCTTGCGCACCTGCACGACGCGGCCGCTGACCGTCTTATAGCCGACCGTGACGCGCGCATACCACGAGCGCCCGCGCCGATACACTGTGCCGGTATTATTGGCGCGCTTTGCCGCCGTGCGCGGCTCTGTTTCCTGCTTCGTGCCGCACCAGCAGCAGTACGGTGCATCATCGGGCAGCTCTTTTTTGCATTTGCGGCATGTCATGGATTTTCTCCTTTGGCTTGTGCCGCGTCGAGCTCCATGCGCAGCCTGTAGATATGCTTGCAGGGGAGCTTGCGGAGGGCGTAGTCGCGGCAGGTGCACGCATCGAGCGACGTGATATACGGCACCTTGCCGGAGCCATAAAAGACTGCCGACTGCGTGTCGACGTGAAGCTCTATTTTGTCCGGCTTAATCTTTTTAGCGCCCTCGATGCGTTTGAGCTGCTCCGGCTGCGCGTCGACGTCTCCCGACGCGCGTATCTCTTCGAGGGATTTGGCATCGTGTCCGCGTGGGCTGCCGCGCTTGACGATCTCGATAATGCCGAGCTCGACGGCAAGGCGATACATATGCTTGCACGGCGCACGGTGCGCCTGCTGCCATGCGCATGTGCAGGAGGCAAGCGTGGTATGATAGCAGTATACGTCCGGGTAATCTGCGCTTGAAAAGTCTCCAGATTCATCCTCTGGGTGAATTGCGAAGGAGAAGGGATAGCGCATGGCGTCCCCCTGACGCAGCACCTGCTCCGGAGCTTCGTGCACGGCATTATCCCATTGCGGCCACGGTTTTAGCATGCGACAGCGGCCATAGAGTTCTTCGGTCATTTTTTGCCACCTCCGAATTGACAAAATGCGCCCGTGGTCCTGTGGGCGCATGGATTCTTAGGTTTTCCTTTGGATCTACCCGCGCAGCGAGGCAAAATGCGAGCGCCAACCAACCTGATATCGAAGGAATCCGATCGATCCGTTCGACGCATCAATAATTAGAATTGTGATGATGACGGCGAAGACGGCAATCAGCGTGATATACAGGACGCGCTTTGCCCTGCGTTCGGCGCGCATGGCTTCAAGCGCGCTGGCAAGCGCGAGAGTCCACCCGCGCTCGACATGCGAGACGAGCAAAACCGGATCCTGCTGCCGCTCCTCCTCGGGGATGGCCGGCAGGCCATGTCCGGCGAGCGCATCGATCGAGCCGCCAAGAGCATAGACGAGCGCGGCCACGGCCTCATAGCCGGGATTTTTCGAGCGATGATAGAGGATATTGTTCACGGTATCTTTTGGAATACCTGTTAAATCCGACAGGACGGGGACGGTTATCCCCTGTCGCTGCATCTGGTCTTTGATATAAGCGACTGTCGTATCCAACAGAAAGCAGGATGTCATATCTGACACGATTGCATGCTCCTACTCTGGGCGATCATGTCGTCCGTGTCATATCTGCATATTGCAATGCATAGGATATAGTGATAGGGTCAAAGCGAAGGGACAAGCAAACGCAACACCTCCCGAAAACGTCGCGGCAAAAAGTTGCCGGCAAAGCAGGAAAACACGAACGGGTGTTCGTATTATAATACGCTATCAAGGAGAGGAGATCATGAACGGCCGAAAGAGCACGCTGACCTTTGACACGCAGAACCGACAAATCGTGATCCGCATACCGATGGGGCGACGAATCGCCCGGGTGATCTACCGGCTGTACATGATGCTGCACGACGAACGACGAAGGAGGACGGAACCATGACAGACTGGCGCGCAAAAATCATTGAACTCATCGAGAAAATAGACAGCGAGAAAAAGCTACATTACCTCTACAATTTTGTTGTCCGACTTTGCTGCGCGGGAGAGGATTAATCCTCTCCTTTTTTTTGCACCCCGTTCAAGGATTCCACAATTCTCTTCAAAAGCATCCATTCATCGTCACTGAGCTTCGCAAACTCAATAAACAGCCTCTTGGCGAAATCATTTTTCCCGCGCATAATGCGATCCACCCACTCGGCCTCATTTACCATAGTAAGCAGCATATCGTCATCACTGCCAACACCTTTACGCAGCCACATTTCGTTCACGTTATACTTGGCAGCGATCGCCGAAAGAGAGCTTGAATCGGGGACGGTCTCGCCGCTCTCCCACTTCTGTATAGCCGACCGGGACAGATTCAGGTCATCGGCGAACTGCATCTGCGTTTTTCCCAATTTGACTCTTAGCTTTTTTATTCTATCTTTCATTTACTAAATCCTCCACCTGTATTCTACCACACTTTATTTCAAAAATCAATAAAAAAAGCGTAATTACTACGCTTAAAAGGCTTGACTTTTGGCCATCTACTATGCTATACTGTGCACAGCCACTGGGCATTAAGCATAAGGAGGCCGACAGGATGAGCAAAGACGCGACCTACACGGACTACATCGCCCTATACAACGCAATCCGCCGGGCAACGATTGAAAGCGGCCTGAGCCTTGAGCGCGTAGCGCTATGTCTAGACGTGCTGAGGGACGATTTGAAAAAGGCCATAAGCAGGCGCAACGCAAAGCTGACAATGGACGACGTTACGGCGTTCCTGCCGGAAAGAAAGCCCGACGAATGAGGGACATCCGTCGGGCGCGAGGTCAAAGGGTTCCGTGTTCGATCATGGATAGATAAGCCTCGTGCAAGCCGCGCAGAGCCGAAGCGTACTCCGACAAGACTGCGTCGGGCTTGGCTGAAGACAGATCAATCCGTGCGGACACAATCCGAGCGGCCAGATCCGCAAGGCTATCCCGCACAGCAATGCTTACGGGCGCAAGAGAGTTTTCGTTTTCGCGATCCACAAATCTCACCTCCTTTCCGTTTCGCCCGGCGGCGCTGGAACCGCGGCCGGGGATAACGGAAGCATACCACGGGAGGCGGAGAAAGACAAGGAGGCCGACAGGATGCACGACGCCACGAGATACGCAATCCGCGTATGCGGCAGGGACGGGAGCCTTATCGGATACGTTGCCCCCCGCGGGCCGGGCACGGCTACGCTGTGCAAGAGGCCGTATTGCTACACGCTATGGCGCAGAGTGTTTCCGGAGAGGCGGACGCGCGACTTGACCGCCCGGCTGCGCAAGGAAGGAAAACGGGTGGATTTTGTAACGGTTTCCTGCTTCGTGCCCGGCCCGAATCCGCTGGTCATCGTCTCGCTGATCGTCAGTCTGGCAGCGCTTGCGTTACGGCTGCTGGTGCCGGGCTGAACGGTAGGAGCCAGCCGCGGCTCTGCAGCTCAAGCGCCAGAGAGACGAGAGAGATGACAAGGGCACGCGTCCACCGGCGCTCGCACGCCTGCTCGCGTCGAAGCTGCAGATAACGTTCGCCCTCAAGAGAAAGCAAAGGCTTGGGATCCGCTGGAGGAGACGAGCTGAAATCCTGTGGGACGATATCGACGAGCCCCAGCCGTTCAAGCGGAGCGGCCTCTGTAAGCCCGACATCCCTCCCACGAGACAGTCTGCGAAGCGTACGATATTCCGCACGACGCAGATGGATTTGAGAAAGATCACCCATAAGCAACACCTCACAGACAGTATATCACCCGCCGCCCAGGGCGGCAAGAAAAGGAGATGATTCCCATGAGCATGGAAGAAAAAGAGCACCTTTTGAAGCGGATCGCCGAGATGGACGATGCAGACTTTCGCTTTGTGGAAGGCGCGGCGGCGGCGATTCTCGCGCTGAAAAGCGCGCCGCAGCCGGCCGAAGAGCAGACCAAGTAGGCACACCCTGTGCCTACAAAAACAGAGGACGGATACACTCCTTCATCGCTTCTAATTGCTCCCGAACGTGCAGCACCTTATCCGCGCGGCCGGTCCCCGCGCGGGCCTCCGACAGAGATGCCATCAAGCAAACCTCCCGTCCGTCCTCTGTTTTTGTGGGCACGGCACAGCCCACAAGCCGAGAGGGCCGAAAGGCCCAAGGCTAACCGGCAAAATGGCCTGAGGGCACGGCAAGGCAAAAGCGTCTGCCACAACACACGCCGCCCCGCGCCGTGCGCTCCGTCACCCCAAGACATGCACGACCGCAACACATAAGCCGCACGACCGACAAGATCATCCACGAAAAAACGCTACCCGGGAAAACGCTATATGAAGTTTTTGGATCACGCCGCATTTTGACGAGCACGACCGACCGTGGGCCCCGCAAGGGGCTCCCAAGACAGGAGGGACCAAGATGCGTGAGGACCCGCTGGAAAAGAAAAGGCAAAAGCTTTTCGTGATTGCAGAACCTGCGGCTATCACGGCGCTTACGCGCGAGGAAAGCGAGATAGTTGATTCCGTCATTCGTCGGCGTATAGATCGGCCCGGTTTCCGCCCATCCGTCAACGATGAGAAACTTATCAAGCAAGACTTGCGACGGTTCGACGTCATACGGCAAATATCCACGTTTAACGCAAAGCGCAAGCTGACGAATATCGGCGCGGGAAAGCTTGAGAAACTCAAACTCATTATCGGTTCTCATACAAGCTACCTCCTGAAAGGATGATCTGATTGAGGGAAAAGTTGAAAGCCGCGCGCAAGGCCAAGGGAATGACGCAGCAGCAGATGGCTGACGCGCTCGGAATTACGCCGGTCTACTACCAAAAGATTGAAGCAGGCGACAGAACCGGCGACTACTGGATCTGGGACACGCTGGAGGACATTACTGGAATTCATCAACGGATACTCCGAGAGAACGCAGATAAGCGTCACGCCCGAGGAGAAAATCCGTAGGGCAATTGAGAATGTCGGCAATCTTCACTAGCGTATCCTGCGGCGGGAACCGCTCCGCCTGCTCGTATTTCTGATAGGCGTTGAGCGAAAGCGAAAGCAAATCCGCCATGCGCTGTTGGGTCAATTTCCGCTTCATGCGAAGCGCACGCAATCTTGATGGAAACACGGGAAAACCTCCTTCATAATGCTTGACATTACATACTAACTGTACTATAATGTGCTCGTAAAAGCTACATACACTTAGTATGTAACAATATAAGGAGGCCACCATGTTAAACATCTGGCAACGGGGAATCGACCCGAACGAAAAACTCTGCTGCAACTGCGCTTACTACGAGCAGCACTACACGCGCTACGGCGGGGAAACCTGCTACGGACACTGCACCTACCCGCGCATAAAAGAGCGCGGACCGCTGGCCAAGGGATGCAAGCACTACCTCGACGGCGTAAGGCCGGACACGGACAGCTGCGCGGCATTCCGAAAAGAATACGAAACGTTTAAGCGATAAGACAGGAGGGACCGGAAATGCCGCGCAAGCACCCGCTGACGATGGAAGAAATCAAGGCGCTGGACCGCCCGTATGTGATCCCAATTGAGGTGGCGCACCTGCTGGGCTGTCAGCCCTACTACCTCAACCTGAGCGCCGAGGCGGGAACGCTTGGCATTGCGCACATCCGCAGCGGCAACCGGTTAAAGATCAGCCGGGCGGCGTTTCTGGACTACTGCGGAGAGCGGGGCGCGGGCAAATGAAACTCACCCCTGCCCGCATGCGGCTGGCCGTAGAGCTGGGCATGACGCTGGATGAATTTGCGACCTACTTTGACGACAAGAGAGCGAGGGAAACCCATGAAACGATTTGCGCGCAACTGGGCGCTGGTGCTGACGGCGGCGCAGGCGGCCTACGGTCTGATCTTCGCGCCGACGGGCGAAGGGCTGCGGCTGATGGCTTTGGCCCTGCTGGAGGCGCTGGCGGTTACGGCAATCGACGGCCTGCGGACGCTCTGGCGCGAGGCGCGCATCGACTGGCCGCTTACGCGGGCGCGCATCGAGGCGGAGACGCTGAGGGCGCCGAGGGCGGCGCTGGAGGGAAGCCCGAAGGGCTGACTAGCCGCGCGCAATTTGAGCGGAGCGAAATATGCCGCGGCGTACCCACGGGCAAGCGAACGGCGCAGGCCGTGGGCGACTGGGAACCCGAGCTGATTTTATTTGACGGGAGGACAAGGACATGAAGCGATACTGCATTACAGTATGCGACCACGAGACGGGCGCGGTGCGCCTGATTGAAAGCGACGCGATGCTGCTCGCGGCAAGCGAAGCGGACACGGACGGGCACGAGAAGACAGAGCTTATTTGCGGCATGGAGCCGGAGGCTCTGGCTAAGATGCTTGCAAACAGCGAGAACGAGGACGTACAGGAGGCGGTAACGGCGGCCGCGGCGATGATCGAGGCGGACGAGATTATCGACATCCTCTTTGACGAGGACGAGGCGGAAGACGCGCCGGACGGCGAGCTGGGCGAGCTGCTGCGCAAAGCGCTGAGGCGCTGCGAAGGGATGGGGCTGATATGATCCCGCGCAGGGCGCGATTTGAGGACCTCTCCCCTCGCACGGTATCGGCGGAGACGGCGCTGCAGCTGATCGACGCGGTGAGCAGCAGGGCGGCTGAGCTGATCGCATGCAGGATGGCAAACGGACAGGACAAGGCGGCGCTGCAGACGCGGATCATGGAGGACACATGCAGGCGCTACGGCGCGCCGGGGACGCGGCTTGCGGCCATCCCCGCGGCGAAGGGGCTTGAGGCGAAGAAATACATTATCAACTGGCAGGGAGAAGGGTTCGCGTGAAGGCCGGACAAAAGGCGGTTGCGGGCGCGCTCGGATCGCCGAAGGAGCTGACGGACAGGATGCTGGCAAAGCAGCTCTGCATGGCGGGGCCAGACCGATGCGCATGGTGCGAAAGCCAGTGCGCGTATGGCCGGGAGTACATCCGCCGGAGAGAACGGCGGAAGGGCGCGACGATACGGATGATTATCAAGACGGCAAAGGAACAAAAGGAAATGCTGGACGGGCTGATTGAGCTTTGCCAAAAAGCGCTGGAGGAAACGGACGAATGAACAAGGTGTTACTGATCGGCAACCTGACGCGCGACGTGGAGCTGCGGACGACGCCGAACGGCAAAAACGTGGCCAACTTCGGGCTTGCGGTGCAAAGGCGGCGCGCGCCGGAGGGGCAACCGCAGGCGGACTTTTTCAACATCACCGCATGGGGGGCGCTGGGTGAAACCTGCGCCAAGTACCTGAGCAAAGGACGCAAGGCGGCGATTGCGGGGACGATCCAGATCCGCCAATACGACGCGGCGGACGGGACGAAGCGCACGGCCGTGGACATTATCGCGGAGGACGTGCAGTTCCTTTCCCCTGCTGCGCAGGGCGCGAACGCGGAAGGCAGGACGGACGCGCCGCCCATCCCCGCGACGACGGCGGAGGCAAAGGCGGGCGGGTTTACGGAGACGGAGGACGAGCTGCCGTTCTAGGCGGCGGAAGAAGGAGGACGGAAAAATAGCAAAGGAATACAAGATCGAGATTACCTTCATTGAGGAGATGCTGGGCACGGGCAGCCCGGACCCGGAAATCCATCGCAATTTTATTGCGAGCAAAAGCCCGGACGCGGCAACGATTGAAGAGGAAGTGGAAGCGTACGGCGCGGACGCGGTAGCGGATAAGAAGATGACGGTCTTGCCGCGGGACGAGGAGGGGAGGCCGTTTATATGGCCCTACCAAATGAAAGGATTTTTCAAGGGGGCGTGCAGCTTCTTGCGCAAGGTACCGGGCATGGAAAGTACCAAGATCAAAGCATACAGAAAGGACATCGACGGTCTCATCTTTGTATATCTCGACAAAATCCCGCTCATCTTCGACGGAGAAATGTCAACGTGCGAGCGCCCCTTGCGTGCGTCCACGCCGCAGGGCGAGCGCGTAGCGCTTGCGAGCAGTGAAACGGTGCCGGCAGGATCAAAAGCGACATTCGTCGTTCGGTTGCTCAACGAAAAGGCGCACGAGGACGTACTGATGGAATGGCTTGCTTACGGCGCGCTGAATGGCACAGGGCAATGGCGCAATAGTGGCAAGGGACGGTTCTCGTTTCGCGTGCTCGGAGAACGGAAGATAAACAATCCGCTCCTCGCCCTCGACACGAAAACGGCGATCCCGTGGGATGACTAAAGCACAAGCAAAGCAAAGGCTATGCAGCGCGAAGATGTGCAAAGGCACGGACCGGCTTTGATTGGCAGCGGCAGAGCAGCGGACGGCGCTGAACGGCATGGGCACGGCCATGAGGCGATTGGCAGAGCAATGGCAGGGCAGAGCATGGCGGGGAGTAGCAGAGGGAGAGCAATGACAAGACGCGATTTGCGAAGGAAACGCACCGACACGCTAAGCCAGGGCATCGAATGGCTACGACCAGAGAAGACAGGCAAAGGACTGCAATGGCATTAAACCGTATGGCGACGCAATGGCATCGGGTAGAGGGCCGAGAAAAGCAATGGCAGGGCTCTGAGATGTATGGGATCGGATGCAAGGCAAGGGCTTGGCAATGGCTCGTGCAGCAATGGCAACGATGTGCAACGATGTGCAACGATGTGCAGCGAGGTGCAGCGATGAGCAACGCAATGGCTACGACGTGCAGAGGCAAAGAATGGCCTCGATGAGCAGTGGCACCGCGCAGATTTGATGGGCCACGGGAGGGAAAAGCAATGGCATGGATACAGGTAGACGACACGCTGCGGGAGCACCGCAAGACCTACGCGCTGGCGGACGCGATCGGCATTGAGGACTACGCCGCCGTGGGGCTGACGGTTTGCCTATGGACATGGGCGCTGCAAAACGCGGAGGGCGGAGACCTTTCCGGTTTCCCTCCCCGCGCGATTGCGCGCGCGTGCGGATGGACGGGCAGCGCGGCGGACCTGCTCGCCGCGCTTAAAGCAGCCGGATTTATCGACCCGGACGGCTGCATCCACGACTGGGCGCAATATGCCGGACGGCTGATGGACAAGCGGGCGAAAAACCGCGAGCGCATGCGCACGGCGCGCACGACGGCGGAAGACGCATGCGACTGCACGTTCTCTGCACAGGATTGCGACGTGCGCGACACGCCCGCGCCTTGTGCGGCACATGTGCACGATTTGTGCAACGCACGTGCAGCGCACAAGGAGGACACGTGCGCGGAATGTGCAGGGGCTACAGTACAGTACCAAAACAGTACAGTACCAGAGATTGATGATGGTGGTGATGCGCGGGCGTGCGCGCGCGAGGAAGCGTGCGATGCGGACGAAGCGGATGCAGGTTTGCCCGCCATTGCCGAGGCGCACAACGCCGTATTCGACGCGGCGCAGCGCGCCGGGTTTGCGCAGACGGCGCACGATCTGGACAAGGCGACCGCCCTCATGGCCGACTACACGCCCGAATGGGTGCTGGAGGCGGTAAGCCTGGCGGCGGACGGGACGAAAGAGCAGCGGAGCTGGCGATACGTGGAGGGGATCCTCAAGCGCTGGAAGCTGCGCGGCGGCATCGACAAGGAGCCGCGGCCGGAGACGGCGCGCCCGGTGACGCGGAGCGGCACGCCGAGGCTGGTGACGGCGCAGCAATACACGCAGCGCCAATACACGACGGAAGAGCTGGACAAGCTTTTTGACGACCTGACGGCGGAGGAGCTTTGAGGATGACGCAGCTGGAGGAGAGCGAACAGATCGCGATTATGCAATGGGCGGAACTGGCGCGCGGGAAATATCCGGCGCTCAAGTGGCTGCACCACATCCCCAACGGCGGACAGAGGAGCAAGGCGACGGCGGCGCGGCTGAAAGCGGCGGGCGTTAAAAGCGGCGTGCCGGATTTGTGCCTCCCCTACCCCTGCGGCGGCTATCACGGGCTGTACATCGAGCTCAAAGTTGGGCGAAACAAGCCAAGCGCCAACCAAAACGCATGGCTCGATTATCTGGACGGCGCGGGCTACTGCGTGCGCGTCTGCTGGGGGGCGGACGAGGCGATTGGCGAGATTACCCGGTATCTGAACGGCGGAAAGAAAGGGGCGTAAGGACATGGCGAAGATCAAGGTGACGAGGGAAAAGATCGGCAGGGAATACGCGGCTTACTACGACGGGGAAAAGCACCGCAAGCCTCCAGCGGCAAGGGAAAACCGGCCGATGTGCCCGACATGCGGCGCGCCGAGGGAAAGCAATGTGCTGCTCCGCGTATGCGCATGCTGCGGGTAGAGGGAAGCCTGAGATGCGCGGCGGCATCAGCGCGCTGGCGGCGGATATCCCGATCGGCCGCGAAAGAGCGATTACCCGGGAGGCGCTGGCGCGCAAGTGGGGCCTCAACGACCGGACGACGCGGGAAGTGATCGCGCGCCTGCGCGCCGAAAAGACCGACGCCCCTTACGCGATCCTGTCGACGACGCACAGCCCGAAGGGGTACTGGCGGAGCGACAAGGCGGAAGAGATCAAAGGGTTTATCCGGGAGACGGAGGCGCGGGCAAAGAACACATTTGCGGCGCTGCGCGGGGCGAAGCGGCTGCTGCGGAGGATGGAGCGGGAAGGGCAAATGACGATGCTAGAGGGGACGGAAAATGGATGTGCTGAAAATTGAGCGGATGGAGCGCGAAAATCCCAAAAGTTTGTATCGGGCGATAATCGGGGATAAGGTGTTTGAGGGGCTGACGTATCAGGAGGCCATCGACATGATGGTGCAGGCGGACGAGAGGAGGAATACTAATGGGAGCCAGGACTAAGATTGACTGGTGCGACGCGACATGGAACCCCGTTACGGGATGTCTGCACGGGTGCGAGTATTGCTATGCTCGGAGGATTGCGGAGCGGTTTGGCGGATGTTGGCGGCTCGACTTGCCGCCAGATACAAACTGGCGTGGAAATGTTGGCGAGAGAGGGTTGATGGGAGATTATGCAAGGCACGATGACGGGAAATGCCATGTGTTGGACGAGCCGGAAATTGAGTGCGATGTGTTTGATCCGCCGGGCGGATACCATGGAAAGGCAAAACCGTATCCGTATTACTTTTCCCCAACCTTCCACCGCTACAAGCTGGACGAGCCGCAGCGCTGGAAAAAGCCCCAAACCATCTTCGTTTGCTCAATGGCCGATCTGTTTGGCGACTGGGTGCCGGATGAGTGGATTAAGCAGGTGTTTGAGGCGTGCGAAAAAGCGCCGCAGCATCGGTATCTATTTCTGACAAAAAACCCGCAGCGTTACAACGATCTTATGGGCGATGGCAAACTGCCGGAGGGTGAAAACTACTGGTACGGCGGTACGCGAACGGGCATTGATGGCATGCGAGAACACGAAGCCGCAATGACGGCAAACACCTTCCTCTCTGTCGAGCCGCTTCTCGCGCCGATAGAACAAGAAACGCTCAACGCGATTGAACTGTGGGGCTGGATTATCGTAGGTGCGGAAACCGGCAACCGCAAAGAGAAAATCACTCCTAAGCGCGAGTGGGTAGATGAAATCGCGGAGAAATGCAAAGCCAGCGGAACGCCATTGTTCATGAAAGAAAGCCTTCGCGGCCTGATGGGCGCGGACTTTCGGCAGGAATTTCCGTGGGAGGTGTAACGATGCGAAAAATCGACGGAGACGCGCTGAAAGCGCTTATTACAAGCTGGATTGAGCGAACGACACACGGAGAACAAACGATATTAAGCGAGAGCATACGTGAAACCTTGCGCGGGGTAATTGAATATATCAACACGCTGCAAACCCAGAAGGACACGCCGTCGCCGCACGCTGAATGGATCGATGCGTTTGGGGATGCACGAGATGCGAAATGCTCGAGCTGTGGAGAATTGTACGAGGTTTCACCGGATACAAAACCGTCAAAAGAACTATTTGAAGTGTTTGGACAATTCTACAAATTTTGCCCAAACTGCGGCAAAAAGATGTACAGGAAGGGTGATAAGAGTGACACGTAAAGAAATCGTGAAAGCGCTGCGGGAATGCTCGAGCGAAAGCATGAATTGCTCAAAGTGTCCGATGTGGGACTCAAAACTCGATTTGCGATGCATGGACGCTGCAATGACGTGCGCCGCCGACCTGCTTGAGCAGGACGCGCGGGGATGGATAAGCGTCAAGAATAGGATGCCGAGCCGGGGAGGGAGATACCTTGTCGCGGTTGGTAACGATTTTGATGATGTGTGTATCGCTGAGTATGATGGAAAAGAGTTTGGAGAAACCGTCCCGGAATATGACGGACTCGGGCATGTTTTCGAAGATTGGGATGCAATCAAATTTGCTACGCACTGGGCAGAGATGCCCGAACCGCCGAAGGAGGATGAAGAATGACGAAGTTCTGGTGCAACGGCAAAGAGGGATTCTGCCCTCACGATGATGACGTTCGGAATTGTGTCTGCTGCAAATATCAGGATGGTACGGGCGGAGTTAATATCCCGGACACGGCACTGGCTAATGCCGACGAAATCTGCGCCCTGCGCGATCAGGTGCATAACCTCACGCTGTACCTGACCGAGGCGCTGGCGCTCTGCCCGGAAGACCTCAAAGTGCTGGAGGAATGGCACCCCGGCCTGCCAGGCTACGCACCGGAGCCGGAAGAAGCCTGCGCAGCGCGCAGGGTGGGAGGTCAGGACGGATGAAGCAGACGGGCACTTTTCAAGATTTTTTAGACGGCAAAATCGTCGTCATGGTTCCGTCGAGCAGGTCCAGACAGTATAAGGCGCTCATGCAAAAGTGCGCGGAGCGCAATCTGGTGTGGGCAAACGGCGACGCTGTAGCAGGTTTTACGCCGATGGGATGGCTGAGAAATCTTTGCATCAGCACGTTTAGGGGCGACCTGGTGTATGAGACGTATGAGGACGAGAGCCTTCGGATTGTCCAGTATGATGATCTTATCTTTTGAGTGCTGGGAGGGAGGCAAATGAGATTCCGCTGGCATAATGCCAAGAAAAACTGCGTCGAGACGAGCGAGGGCAGGATAGTCTTTTGCAAGGACTGCGCCCACCTTAAGTACGAAGACCTCGGCATCTACTACTGCGGCCTGCACCGCATCGCCGGACAGCTCAGCCCCGACGACTATTGCAGCCGCGCAGAGAAAAAGGAGAAAGCAAAATGAAAATTGTCGAACCCTCTTACACCATCCTCCGCCCCTGCGCGCTGGACGCTGTTGCCCGCAAGGACGCGCTCCACACCGTCACCGACGCGGCGCGGACGTGCTACAAGTCGACCGGCACGGACGACGCGACGCTCGTCGCGCAGCTGGTGCGCAGCGGCCACGAGGCCATGCTGGAGCACTATGGCCTGACGGTGCGCTTTGTGGTCGACCGAGGCGTGAGCCATGAAATCGTGCGGCACCGTATGGCCAGCTATGCGCAGGAATCGACGCGCTACTGCAACTACGTCAAGGCAAAATTCGGTAACGATATCATGTTCGTGCAGCCAGAGGCGTTCGAAGAAGGAAGCGCACGCTATGAGATCTGGCGCGATGCGTGCGAGGCGGCAGAGTGGGCATATTTTGCCCTGCGCAAGGACGGCGCAACACCGGAGCTTGCCCGCGACGTACTGCCGATGAGCCTGAAAACCGAGCTCGTCATGACGGCAAACCTCCGCGAGTGGCGGCATTTTCTGGCGCTTCGCGCGGTCGGGACCACGGGCAAGCCGCATCCGCAAATCCGCAAGGTGGCCGCGCCGCTGCTGCGCGAGCTGGCCGCATGGTTGCCGGAAGTCTTCGACGACCTCGCGCAGGCGCTCGACGCAGCACAAAGGGGTGATACACCTGCGCATGAGTGACCGCAACGCAGAGGGCTACGCCGATCCGACCGCGCGAAGCGCGATCGATAAAACTGCCCGCGAAGAAGACAGGGCGGACGCGCGGGCACGGGCGTTCATACGCGCGATCTATACGCTTGCCGGGCAAAGCGGTTACTATCTGCCCGGCGGCATAGACATCATCGACCGGCGGACGGGCAGAAGATATCATTGAGAGGAGAGGATCGTACGGCGTTGGAGCATGTGATTGTCAAAAAGCCGCAGCCGCAAAAGAGCGCGGCGCAGCTATATCTGGAGCAGTATCAATCTTTGTGCGCGGAGCGTGACGCGATCGAGGCGTGTATGGCCGACTTTCGCAGTCGCGCTACGCGCGTTTCTCAGAGCTGGCAGCCGGACCGCGTGCAGACCTCGCCCACGCCCGACGGGCGGTATGATGTGGTGGCGGAGGGCGTGGATTACCGGGATGAGATGATGCCCGACTACAGCGAACTCCTCCAGCGGATTCCGCTAAAGGCGCGGGAGATCATGGACACAATTTCGCTCGTGCCGGACGCGCAGCAGAGGACGGTGCTATATGCTAAGTATATTATCTTGCGCTATCCGGATAACAAGTGGACCAACATATCGGAGTATGTCCATTTCAGTCCGTCCTATACGCGCGAGCTGCACCAGCGGGGGCTTGAGGCCGTGGAGGATATTCTTGCCGGCCGGGCCGTAAAAACGGCAGAAAAAGGCAGATAACGGCAAGACGCGCTAGCGCAAATGTGGTATAATATACACGCAAAAGAGTACCCCCCGGGGTGCTGATTTAACGCCGCACAGCAACAACCTACGCGCCCCACACGCTAATGGATTGACAAAGCTGTGCGGCGCTTTTTTGTTATATCGGAGGACATGGGCATGGGATTGAGGCGCGCGTCCTCCCGCGCAGGGAGCAGCACGGCGATGGATGCGCCGAACTGCTGGCGGCTGCTGGGCGGGCACGGCCGCGCGTTTAAAAAAAGGTACTGTCCCGGCCTAAAACCTTAGCGGCGCTAAACG
>ERZ1034928.119-NODE-119-length-47674-cov-28.031269_pt1 | contig 47674 bp, 38 predicted proteins | sample MGYA00520627_ERZ1034928 | MGnify/ENA primary metagenome ERZ1034928 (study PRJEB33766, sample SAMN09781755) | gut metagenome | biome: gut microbiome | host: Homo sapiens | place: Madagascar | study: EMG produced TPA metagenomics assembly of the PRJNA485056 data...
ATTTCAAGGACATCATCGGTATCGAGAAGTACAGTTCAGTATTCTATGGTGCCAAGGTAGATGGTGCTGTGGATAGAAACAACTCTGAGGGCCGTGGCGGCGCTATCCCATCTCTCGGTGAGATTCGCAACTGTCACATCAACGTGGGTACCGGTAAGGAACTCACCATCCGTGAACTTTCAGAGCTTGTAGTAAAGGCAGTAGGTTTCGAAGGCGAGGTAGAGTTTGACGCCAGCAAGCCAGATGGAACCATGCGCAAGCTCATCTCTGTAGATAAGCTCCACAGCCTCGGCTGGACGCATAAGGTAGAGATTGAGGATGGTGTAAAGAAACTCTTCGACTGGTATCAGGAGAGTTTGAAAGACTAAAGAAGAATATCGACTATGGATACAGAACAACTTTCTATGACCAAGAAAACCCTGGTGGGAGTACAATTCCTGTTTGTGGCTTTCGGTGCAACGGTTCTGGTGCCTCTTCTGATAGGCATCGATCCGGCAACGGCTCTCTTCACCGCTGGTGTAGGAACCTTTCTTTTTCACTTCATCACCAAGGGTAAGGTGCCTATTTTTCTGGGCAGTTCCTTCGCCTTTATCGCCCCTATCATCGCTGCTACCAAGCAATGGGGACTGCCGGGAACAATCGCCGGACTAACCAGCGTTTCTCTGGTGTATTTCGTCATGAGCGCCCTAGTGAAATGGCAGGGCAAGAAACTGCTGGACAGGATTTTTCCTCCGGTAGTCATCGGTCCCGCCATCATCCTCATCGGTCTCTCCCTTTCGAGCAGCGCTGTGGATATGGCAAAGACCAACTGGATTCTCGCCTTTGCATCGCTCATCACCGCTATTCTGGTGCTTACCTTCTGCAAGGGCTTGATGAAGCTGGTTCCTATCATTTCGGGGGTTATCGTAGGCTATGTCATCGCCATCTGCATGGGCGAGGTAGATTTCTCGGGCGTGGCAGCGGCATCATGGTTCTCCTGTCCTGTATCCTTCGATACCATCACCCATTTCTCCTGGGCTCCATTCCTCTATATGTTGCCCGTGGCGATAGCTCCGGTGCTGGAGCATATCGGCGATGTATATGTGGTGAGTGCCGTAGCCAAGAAGGACTTCGTGGCAGATCCGGGATTGCACCGCACGATGTTGGGCGATGGACTGGCATGTCTCTGTTCTGCCTTTTTGGGCGGACCTCCTGAGACCACTTATTCAGAGGTAACAGGTGCGATGTCTATCACCAAGGTAACGAGTCCTGCCGTGATTCGTATATCCGCAGCCACCGCCATCTGTTTCTCTATCGTGGGCAAGTTGAGTGCTTTGTTGCAGAGTATTCCTCAGGCGGTTTTAGGTGGCATCATGCTGCTGCTTTTCGGAACCATCGCAAGTGTGGGCGTTCAGAATCTGATGCAGAACAAGGTAGACATGAATGAAACCCGCAATGTCATCATCATCTCTGTGATGCTGACGATGGGCTTGGGTGGCGCCGTTCTCTCATCCGGTTCCTTCGCCATTTCCGGCATCGGTCTCTCCGCCGTCATCGGCGTAGTTCTCAACCTCGTTCTTCCTAAGACGAAGAAGAAAGAGGCATAAATAAGGAAAAAGCTTTGAAAACGAGATTGTTTTCAAAGCTTTTTCTTTTTTATTAGAGTAAGAAGAGGGGTAAAACAAGGGTTTTAACCTACTAAAACTGTTCTTTCAACTAAGAAAAGAAACATTTATACTTAGATAAAATCTCCGTTCATAGACATTGAATGTCCGTTCAAAGACGTTGAACCGCCGTTCAAAGACGCTGAACCGCGGTTCAACGTCTATGAACGGAGATTTCAATAGGGTTAAAGAACATTTTATCCTATAATCAACCAAGACATTTCCCGAGATTAACACATTATTAATACAGGAAGAAGGAAGAAAGGAGATAAGAGAGATGAAGAAAAGACGTTGTTTCTATCTTGAACTAAACCGATTATACAAGAAAAGCGTGCAAGCTACATCTCTGTCGCCTGCACGCATCCTCTTTTTATTTAATCGCGCTATGATATATAATAACTTTTTACAATCTCGCTCCGAATCTTGCGCTTGGCAATGGGGCGGCAAAGTAATAGTTCTGGTCGTTATTCTTATCCAGGAAATTCACCTGCTTCATACCGAAGAATGGCAGACCCTCTGGGAAGAGCGGAGTAAAATCGGTTACACCACCAGAAAGAGCAGGACTGCCTGCCTGATAATCGAAATTCCAACTCTTGTCGAATGCCAATGGAGCACCATTCTCCACTTTATCAATCTCGCAGTTGATATTCATCTTCTCGCTCTGCTTGAAGTTTTTGAAGAGTGGATTGAGCTGACCTGCCACGCTGCTCTTGATGTCGGTATCAAACCAGATGCCGAGCTCTGCATCCTTCGCCATCTGCGCTACGCCTGTCTCTGTAGATGCAAAGTAGTAATTTGGTGTGAGACGACTGTGCTCCATATCTGCACCATCCTTCTTAGGCTGCTTCAGTCCGAAACGGGAATCGTAGATGAGGTTGTTCACGAAGATTGGCTTCGCAGCCTTCTCTACCCAGATAGAACCACCCTTCTTGTTCTTGGAACGGCGCCAGCCGCAGTTGATGATGGTGTTGTTATAGGCGGTCATCTCTGAGAGAGGAATCACCTCGCTATTGCCGGCATTCGAAAGCTTGAAGGCATTGGTGCAGGCGTTGTAGATGATGTTGTTGGCTACATCGAGCTTGCAACCTGCCTTTACGTTGATGGCCTCGCCGCCATCGGCTGCATTTCCGCTATCGGCAAAGATATTGTTGATAATCACGCCGTTACCACCGGTAAAGTAAGTCTGGTCGTTGTAGTTGTCATGGAAGAAACTGTTGGCCATCACAAACTTGCCGTTTACATTACAGAAGTGAAGGGCTGGCACACCGCCATCGATGGTGGTCTTGAAAAGTTTGTTCTGGAAAGAAGCTGAACTCTCGGTAGGAGTAGCACCGGCATAGGCCACATCCACGTGGTTGAGCACCACCTCCTCTGAATTATATCCGCAGATGATGCCGCCCCAATCAGCAGGCTTCCTGGTATCAGAAGTAAAGACTACTGGCTTCTCGGCGGTTCCCAGGCAATAGAGATTGCCCAATACCACGATTTCTACCGGCACCTGAACCTCTGATTTGCAGGTAACAGTTACGCCCGGCTCAATGTAGAGCGATGCTCCTACAGGAATCTCAACGCTCTGGCTCAGGGTAGTATCCTTGGTCCAAACCACAGAACCGGCAGGATATTCTGCCACCTTCGTTGTAAAGGTATTTTCAGAACCCTGGTTCTCATTACTTCCATTACCGCCATTATTCACGTAATCGTATGGATTGATATTATCGTTCTCGCAAGATGTGGAGAACATTGCAGCTGCTGCCATCAACAGCAAAACAGCAAAAGTACTTATCTTTTTCATTTTTTACCTTTTTTCTTTTTTACTTTTTTACCTTTTATAACTTGTATCTTACTCCCAGCAGGAAAGTTCTGCCGTACTTATAAGTACCTACGATGGTCTTATCGCTCTTCTGTCCCTCATACTCCAGGTTGCTTTTGTTCACGGTCTTCAAGTATCTCTCACGCTTGGCATCGAGCAGATTGTTTGCCTTGAAGAAGATGGAGATGCCGTTCTTGAATTGCTTCTCGGCACTCAGGTCGAGACCGAACATCGCCTTGTCCCACTGGTCGGCATCCTTGAAGGGAGAAACCAGGGCAAGCTTGGTGCCCGTGAAGGAAGAGGCCAGCTGCGCATTCCAGCCATGCTCCGTATCCTTATATAATAAGGAGACGTTGGCGGTATGAGGGGCCTGGTTAACCAGCGGACGGGTCTGGGTTACACCCGTCTTATACTCAGCACTACCCTCCTTGTACTCACGCTTTGAGGTGGTGATTTCAGAATGGGTGTAAGTATAATTCGCCTTTACTCCGAAGTGGCGGATGTACTTGATTACGTCGATTTCGAAGCCCATGTTCTTGGCATTACCCAGGTTATCCGGCATGTAGTAGGCATCGGTTCCGGCTCCAATCTTTCCATCCGATGTTACGAACACCTGCTCTATAGGGTCTTTCAGATACTTATAGAATACGCCGGCAAGAATCTGCTCGGTCTTGCTTGGGAACCACTCCCAGCGCAGGTCGATGTTGTCGATGCGGGCACGCTTCAGGTTTGGATTACCCTTTTCCTGATACTCCTCGCCCTGAATCTGATAAGGCACTATCTCGTAGAAGCCCGGACGGTTGATGGAGCGATAGTAAGAGAGACGCACGTTCATCTTCTTGGTTGGCGTCCACTTGATGGATGCCGATGGCAGATAATCCCAGTAGCTCTGCTCGCCCACCTGTCCCATGTTGCGGAAATGCTGGAGCATGGTGTAAATCTGGTTGGTGTGCTCGGCACGGAAACCGGCATTCAGTTCGCCCACCTTGCTCTTCAGGGTTATCATGGCGTAGGCTCCGCCGATGTGCTCCTTGGAATCGTAGTTGAGCTGAGAAGCCTGAGAATAAGGAGTCTTGCAAACCCAATCGATGTTGGCATACTGGTCTATTCCGTTGCCATCCAATCGCTGAGAGATGTCGGCAGGATTGAAGATGTAAGAATAATATCTGTTGCTGCGTTCCTTTCTGCGATACTGCGCTCCCGCCTTCCAGAGAGCCTCCACAGAGTTGGCGAAATGGGTATCGTAAGAGAGGTTGATGTAACCCGCCCAGTCGGTATCCTTGTTGTGCTGGAATCGGCGTTCGGCACTCTTAGGCAGGGTCTTGGTGATGTTCTTGTCGCCTTCCCAGATGGAACCCGAAACGGCATCGCCGCCATTCTCGGCTTTTCTGCTTATGGTGTTGGTCAGGGTGACGTAAGTTCTATCCGGATCTTCCTCCTGAGCCTGCGAGAACACGCCCGACCAATCTACGGTAAAATCCTTGGTAAGATGATGCGTACCCTTCAGATTGGTGGCAAAGATGCTCTGGGTGGTTGAAAGAGAGCGCACCTCATCATCCTGGGTGTAGCTGTCGGCTCCGATGTATTCGGTGTTGACGCTATTGTTGTATCTGGTGCCCTTGGAATTGGTGCGCACATACATGTTGTACCATTCCAGCTTGTGGCCAGGCAGGGTTAAGTCGAACTTGGCATGAGCACCCGCAGTAAGGTCGTGGATGCTATAATAGCGATGCTGCAGGGAGTAAATGTACATGGCCTGCTCGCCCGAAGCCATCTTTACGGAATTGTAGGTGCGCTCGGTGCCACGGAAAACATTCTGCACGCTTCCGGCAAGCATCACGCCCAGGCGGTCGTTCCAGAAGCGGTTGCCGATGCTCAGACCTCCTATGAAGTTAGGAGCAGGAAGAGAATGGCTCTTCAACTGAACAGGACCGTTCTTGAAATCGCTCATCTGCGCCTTGTAGTCTTTTCCGAAAGCCTCGTAAGGAGATTTCTTTGTATAATCAGAGCGGTTGCTGGTAAGATAATCTCTGCCATCCTTCCAGAAATAATCACTTGCTCCGATGGCAGCATTCGCCTGAATCTGAAAGCGGGATGGGGCATCCTTCATCACCATATCCACCACGCCGCCGGCTGCATCGCCTTCCATATCGGCAGTCAGAGACTTGGAAACCACGAGGCGGTCCATCAGATCTGAAGGGAAGATATTCAATGGGATGTAACGGTTTTTATCATCCGGACTAGGAATCTTCACGCCGTTTACCAGGGTGTAGTTGTAGCGCTTGTCCATGCCTCGGAGGATGGCGTAGGAAGCTTCGCCCGATGCATCACGCTCCATGGTTACACCCGATACACGCTGCAGAACGCTCGCCACGTTGACATCAGGCGAAAGCTGGATGCTCTGCTGGCTCATCACGTTGAGCACGTTGCCGGCATTCTTCACGGTTTCTATGGCACTTCGGTCGCTGCGGTATTCACGATGACCAGTAACCACCACTTCGCCCAACTGCTTCTGGTCTTCATCCATGGCGATGGTCAACAGTCCATTCTTTCCCTCTTTTCCATCTTTGGAGAAGTCTTTAGCCACATCCACTACCATCTCCCTGGTCTTGTACGACATGTAGGAAACGATGATGGTCACCTTGCCTTTATCAGGCAATTCATGCAGGGTGAAAGTACCATCAAGTCCGGTGGTGGTACTCACGTTGGGCAGCTCCTTTACTCGGATTACGGTTCCGATGAGGGGTTCGCCCGTTTTGTTATCCTTGACTATACCATCCAGCGTATGTGCCTGGATGGCGGTAGTCGCTGCGGCAAGAAGCGCCGCACTCAATAAAAATCTTTTCATCTATATCGCTATTGAAATCTTCATTCGTTTCTTTTCGCAAAAAAGCTCCTTTTACCTCTAATATAAAAGCTTGGAGACCAGCGATGGAATCGCTAGGAACGGGGGTGCAAAGGGGTTAAAGCTCTTTTTACTTTTTTACCTTTTTACTTTTTTACCTTTAAAACCGTGTGGATGATTTTTCCATCCTTGTCAATCATCGACATTCTCAACTGCTTCTTATCTGCTGTAAATACAGAGAAACCATCGGCAGGACTGCAGAACACGGTGCCATCGATAGGCTTCACAGAGCGAGCCAGAGATGAAGAGGAATTGACTACGTAGTCGATGTTGTCGCCCTTCTTCTGGATGTGCTGGAAGTTGTGGATATGACCGCAGGCATAAATCGCCACATTATTATATTTATGGAGGATAGGCAGAAGGCGCTTCTGCATGTCGAGGCGCTCATTCTCCTTCTTCGTGGTGTAGGCGTAGATAGGATGATGACCTACCACGACGACCCAGTCTTCCTTGGCATTCTTCAGGGTTTCGTCGAGCCAGGAGAGCTGAGCCTCTGCATCCTGCTTGCAGGCATCAGGATAGATTTCTGAATTCTTGCGGTAAGAATCGATGAGAGGTGTGGTGTCGAGGAAGATGACGCGGATGGTGGTTCCCTTGTGGTCGAACACCTTGGTGTAATATTTGGCTGGCATCATCCAGCGGCGGCTCACCTTTCCGTATTCCATAAAAGCCTGTGTATTACCACGATACTCATGGTTGCCGCAAACCGGGAACCAGTTGAGCATCAGGTCGGGATGAGAATAAACATATTCGTAATTGGTAAGCCACAGAGGATCCTGGGTAGAAGCCACGCCATTGAAATGGTGGATGTCGCCTACGGCAAGTACGCATTCAGGATCTACCGTACCAGCCATCTCGCCCATCAGTTCGGCGATAGGCTTCTGGTCGTAGTAGCCGTTGCGGCCCATATCATTGGTCATGTAGAGGGTGATTTCACCCTTCAGTTTCTGCCATTCGGCAGCATTCACCTTCCAGTTAGGATTCTGCGGAATGGCGGTTGCCGCACTCTGAGAGCAGGTGGTTAATGCTGTGTTTTGAGCCTGAGCAGTCAAGCCCCCGCCCAACAATAAAGCCGAAGCCAAAACTACTGTAACTACTCTACCTTTCATCATAGCAAAGCCATTCATGCCGCTATGCTTACCCGATACTTTCTTTTCCATTTTTCTTTATCTGACTATAATACTTTTATTAAAGATTTCCCCTTTCGGGGTAATACCTGTTAAATTTCGGGTGCAAAGGTAGGGGTATTATGTGTCAAAGAGGTTACAAGGATTTTAATTAGCAGATAAAAGATACTACAATCTTATTACGGGAGTTTCCCCCGATGCTTTTAGGGAAAATCATACATCAGATTATGGTTTTCCCCTTGTTGTTTTCAGCTATTCTCCCTATCTTTGCACCATCAAAAAGTTGATAGCGGCACCAAGTAGCCTCTTCAAGTAAAATAAATGCAGTAATAACCCTTTAAAGAGAAGATAGTTATGAAAAGAATGATTATGACATTGGTAGCAGTATGGATGATGATTACATCTATGAATGCTCAGAGACTGACAAATATTCAGGCAGAAGCCCGTTTTATCACAGATAAGATGGTGGTGGAACTGGGATTGAGCAGCGTTCAGCGCAACAGCATCCTGAACATCAATCTCAATTATCTCAATGGCATCCGCAGCTATCGCGACATTGATGCCTACGGCTGGCATTACCGCAACAAGCAGCTCAAACGCATGATGACCGCCAGACAATGGAAGAGATTCAAGGACTCTTACTATTTCTATCGCCCTATCGGCTGGCAGAATCATGTGTATGTTCACCATATTTATACCAAGTACCCAAAGCATAACTGGGGACACGACAAGCGCCGCCCTCGCCCTGAGTGCAGCTACGGAAGACCGGGATGGCCAGGCGGAACCCATGTAACTTATGGACCAGGAAAGCCGGACAAGCATCACAAGCATCACAAGCACGACAAGAAGTGGAAGCACGACAAGAAGAAGTGGAAGCACGATAGAGATTGGGATGATGACGATGATGATGATTGAGTTAATGACTGGGATTAAGACAAACATTCGATGATAAAACAGAAGAAATCCAAGCTAGAGATCATTCTCCGGCTTGGATTTCTCGTTAAATAAAAACTAACTATGCCGACTAACTAATAATTAATCATTAATAATTAATCATTAATCACTAACAAGATGTCTTCCACAATCTGCTCATCGAGTAGGCGATTATCCGAAAGCAACTGCTGCACATCATATCTATCGTAGAGACCCTTTCTGATGCCGCCCACCATCACCTTCATTTCTGAAGTGCCATAGTAAGAGGCGATACGCTCGCCGAAGCCGCCATCCTTCGAGCCATCCTCCAGGGTTACCACCAACTGATGGTTTGCCTTCAGGCTATCCAGCGTCTCGGCATCCACCTCATTCAGATAACGGGGATTGATGAGCGTTGCATCGATACCCTTATCAGCCAACAGGCGGACTACATTCTCGCCCTTCTGATAGAACGAACCGGCGGCGATGACTGCCACCTTCTCGCCCTGGTGCATCACCTTGTACTTTGCCTCGTAACCATACTCAGCATCAACGGCTTCTGACGTATGAACCACGCCATTGCTTGGCACGCGGATGGCGATAGGTTTCTTATCCTGCAGAATGCTCCAGCGGAGCATGGCGAAATACTCCTCGCAGGTGGTTGGAGCCAGATAGATGAGCCCCGGAATACTGCAGAGCATCGGAATGTCGAAAAGGCAGATGTGGGTGATATCGTTCATCGAGTTCACTCCGCCTCCTACCACGTTGATTACGGCTGGGTTGGAATTGATGCAGAGGTCTTGCGCTATCTGGTCGTAGGTGCGCTGGATAAAGGTGCTGTAAACCGTCCATACCGGATGCAGTCCACCCTTCGCCATTCCCGAAATCATCGCTACTGCCTGCTCTTCGGCTATTCCCATATCGATGTGCTGATTGCCAGCCAGTTGGCGTTTATCGGCAGTAAAGCCGCCTGCGGTAGGAGTACCGGCGGTTACGGCGATGAGGGTCTTATCCTGCTTCATTTTGCTGAGCATCCAGTCACAGAATAAAGTGCCGTAATCCTCTGTTGGAACAACCTCCGGGAGGGTTCCATCGGCATTCCTTCTTGGTCGCGAACCATCTTCCAGATTGAAAGGCATTCCCCAATGCCAAGCCTCCTTGTTGGCTACGGCTGGCGCAAATCCATGACCTTTCTCTGTATGAATGTGAACCACGGTAGGCTTATCCGTATCCTTCACGCTCTCGAAAACCTGGATGAGTTTTTCGATGTCGTTACCCTCTTCCAGGTACTTGTATTCAAAGCCCCACGCCTTGAACCAGTTGTGCTCACAGGTGCCGTTGCTCTGGCGCAAGGCACGCAGGTTCTTATAGATTCCGCCATGATTTTCGGCGATAGACATTTCGTTGTCGTTCACCACGATGATGATGCCCGTACCGAGTTCCGAAGCCTCATCCAGTCCCTCGAAAGCCTCACCGCCAGAAAGGGATCCGTCGCCGATAATGGCGATGATGTTCTCATCGGTACCCTTGACGTCGCGCGCCTTCTGCAAACCGGTGGCAAGACTCACGGAAGTGGAAGTATGCCCCACCTCGAAATTGTCATACTCCGGACATTCGGCAGGAGAAGAATAGCCCGAAATGGCATTCATGTCATCCACATCGCCGAGGAATCCCGCAGCTCGTCCGGTGAGCACCTTATGCGGATAGCATTGGTGGCTTACGTCAAACACGAGCTTATCCTTTGGCGCATTAAAAACATAGTGAAGCGCCACGGTAGCCTCCACGAATCCGAGGTTCGGTCCCACATGACCGCCATGCTTGCTCACACGGTTCAGCACAGCCTGTCTGGTTTCATCAGCCACCACCTGCAGCTCCTTCAAATCCAGCTTCTTCAAGTCGGCTGGCGACTTTATTTTCTCAATATACATATTTTTTATACTTATAGTTATAATTCTATTATTATGATGATTTCCGAGTGCAAAGATACGACGATTCCCGAAAACACGCATTACCCAAACTACAGAAAAAATGAATAATTTTCCGGAAAACTCATCTTGGAATATTTTCCGGGAAACTCATCTTGGAAATCAGCCTGCTGCCTTATCCCTATCCTTCAGAATCACAGCCATGTTATCCAGCGCCCATTCTATCAGATGATCCATAATAGGAATAAGGGTTTCAGCACGGGGTGTGAGAGAATACTCCACTCTTGGCGGCACTTCGGCATAAGCCTTGCGGGTAACGTAGCCATCAGCCTCCAACGATTTTAACGTGCTGGTAAGCATTTTCTGCGAAATATCCGGAATCAGCTTACGCAGGGCATTAAACCGGAGGGGACCATCCTGATGATTTTTCAGGGTGTAGATTACCAGTAGCGACCACTTGTCGCAAACGCGCGCCAGAACGTTACGGATGGGACAGTCCTGCACTACCATTTCTTTTATCATTCTTGCCATAATCTATCTTCTTTATATTCTACATATTCTACTATAACATTCTACGATAATATTCTGCAATAATCTATAATAATCTGCAATAGGCTACAAAAGTAACTAATATCCGGAAAGATACCAAACATACCAAGTTAATCTAAGTTAACGCTTCTTTTTTCTTTCTCCCATTCCCTCGCAATAGTTACCTACCGGTAACCATCTTACCCCCAAGTGCCCTCTTGCAGGAACCAGTTTTTCGCAGTATCTTTGCAGCGCAATTCAGAAATGAAAGCAGAAAACAAAAGTATTCACAATAAGAAATAAAAGAAAGAAAAATATAAACATTTTAAATTAAAATAACAGACAAGATGAAAGAAACAAAGATTATTGCTATGGCTGCAAACTTTACAGCCACAGATTTTGGTAAGATGAGTGAAATCAAGGACTACACTTTAGAGATGGGGCCTGAGATTAAGATTCCCGGAAAGGTATTCGGAGGTCAGAGCGTGAACGCTACTGGTGGCGAGTTCTCATTCCAGAGCTTTGCTCCTGGCACAGAGTCTGGCTTCCTCCATACTCACAAGAACCACGAGGAATTGTATTTCTTCCTGAGTGGCAAGGGCGAATTCCAGGTGGATGGCGAGGTATTCCCAGTTCAGGAAGGAAGCGTGGTGAGAGTAGCACCGGCCGGCAAGCGCTCTGTTCGCAACAATGGTGCCGAACCTCTGCTGATGCTCTGCGTGCAGTATCGTGGCGCAACCTTTACAGCTGAGGATGCTGCTGATGGTGATATCCTGAACGAAAAAGTGGAGTGGTAGAAACTACTCCACCACCTCCATGATTTCAGGATGCTCAAGCTTTTCCTGTTTCTTGAGCTTCTTCACCACTTCGGAATAGCTGTGGCGAATCAGGGCCTGGATGAAATCATCTTCCAGCGTGCCATAAAGGTTTACCTGATTCCAGTATTTCTTATTCCAATGCCATGCGCCTTCGATTTCGGGATGCATTTCCCGGAGTTCGAGGGCGTAATCGGCATTACATTTCATCGTAACCCATTCAGGGCGCTCCAGGTCAACACAGGCAAAGATCTTGCCCAAGATGCGAAACACCAAGGTCTGCTCATCAAAAGGAAAATCCTCGGTTACGAGGGGAAGCGAGAGGCAATACTCTCTAACAGATTCTATATTCATAATTTCTTCTGATTATTCCTGATTAAAATGTTTCTATGTTTTAGGGGGACAAAGATAATGAATTCTAATGAAACCGCAAAACTTATCTCATAAAAACACGCAGCTTATCCGATAAAATTCCGTTATATTAAAATCGCTTTCTTTCCTTATCCGTAATTTTGCAGCATCATCCGCATTTTTTTTGCGGCATTTTTTACTATAAAATTAAAAAGAAGATTATGAAACAAGAATTGATCATGAGCAGTTTGCTCATCCTGGGAAATCCGATGATGGCAAACGCTCAACAGACAAAGACCACTACAGCAGAGAGTATTTCTACAGCAAAGAATATTTCTACTGATAGCATCCAGGCGATGAGGGAAAAACTTCGTCAGGACAGCATCCAATGGGAGAAACAGCTCGCAGCCGTAACCATCAAGGGAACCCGCTCACAATTCCGCCAGAAGAACGGAGGAATCGTGGCTCGCATCTCGGGAACTTCTCTCGAGAAGGAGCCTACAGCTACGGAAGTGCTTGCCAAACTTCCCGGAATGTTCAAAAACAAGGATGGCAAACCGCAGGCATTTATCGGAGGCGCACCCGAAATCTACATCAACGACAGAAAGGTGCAGGATTACAGCGTGGTAGAAAACCTGCCCGTTACACAGATAAAAGAGGTGAAAGTGATTCATCATCCCGGAGCCGAATACGGCAACAACGTGGGCTGCGTGCTGCTCATCACAACCAAGAAGAACCTGCAAGGACTCGCCATCGTAGAGAACTCCGGCATCCTCTTCGACTCCTTCGTGAGCAACAACCATGACCTCGACCTTACCTACACCCATGGTAAGATAACGTACTACACCAAGCTGGGTTACGCTAACTGGCAGGGCAAATGGAAAGAACAGGACATCACCACGAATTACGTAAGCGGCAGTAATACAGGCAGCAACGCTGGCGATAACGCCACCAGCTATATTTCCTCCTCCACCACCGACTGCAAGCACAGCTACAACGACCACTTCTACTGGAGTGCCGGAGCCGACCTCGCCCTGACAGAAAAGCAAACCATCGGAGTGAAATACAATGGCTACAACATCCATCAGCCGATGCCTTTCAAGATGACGAGCTATGCGATGACAAACAATCACGTAGATGACAACGTAACGGGCAACAACAAGTTCCTCAATTACGACTGGCAGCACCACGTAAACGCCTTCTACCAGGGCAATTACGGAGAAAAATGGAAGCTGAATTTCTTCGGCGATTTCGTGAAGCTGCACACGGAGCAGGCTCAATTCGTGGATGAGGTTTCGGAGAGAGAAGCAGCCTCTACCCAGCAGGAAGCCAGAAACAAGTTCACCCTCCTGCCACAAAGCGACGGAACCATCTGGGGAGCAAAGGCCCGCGCCAACTACACCATCAACGACAAGCAAACCTGGATGATGGGCGCCGAGTACAACTACGTGAAGAGCGAATCGCGCACCGATTACACCCCTGCCGATAAGGGAACCTCCACCCACAGCATCACCAAGGAAAATCATGCTGCCGTCTTCGCCGAGTATTCACTCGACTTCAAGCCCTTCTCTTTAAGAGTAGGATTGAGATACGAGCACGTGGACAGCCGCTTGGATTCCCACGCCCCGCTCCATCGCAAATACGACAACCTCTATCCTTCCCTTCTGCTCTCTCATCAGGCAGGTAGATTCTCCCAGTCGCTGAGCTACCGCTCTTCCGAAACCCGCCCATCCTTCCAGGAGCTGAACACGGGCACGGTTTACGCAAACCGCTACTTGAGACAGATAGGAAATAGCCAGTTGGAGCCTTCCAAGCGCCATGAGTTCCAATACCAGGCAAGCTATGGCGACCTCTTCCTCCAGGCAAGCTACACCTACGTGAAGGATTACATCACCAGCATCATCGAACCCGATTCAAATGACCCGCAAATAGGCTACATCACCTGGACCAACATCGACCATTGCTGGAACTGGGGCAGCTTCCTAGGCTACCGCCACCGCTGGGGCTTTTACGAGCCACAAGTTCAGGCAGGCATCCAACAGGGCTTCATCAAGGCCATCAGCATGGGAAAGGAGAAAAGTTTCCACGACCCATACTACATCTTCAGCCTCTACAACGGCTTCCATCTGCCCAAGGGCTGGTATATGAACCTCTCGTTCTCCTACCGAAGCAGCGGCACCTACGAGTACCTCACCATCAACAGCGTGCACAACTTCGACTTCCAGCTCTACAAGAGTTTCCTGAAAGACCGCCTCTCGCTAAGCCTGAACGTGAGCGACATCTTTAACACCATAAGCCGAAAGACCGACGGTACCTACGGCAACGTGCGGTTCCAGCAGCAGAAGTGGGAAGACACCCGAAGCGTGCAGCTCCGCCTCACCTACCGCTTCAACCAGGCGAAGAAGCAATACCGTGGCGAGAACTCCGCCCAGGAAGCCGTGGGAAGAATGGGAGGAAAATAGAGCAGAGACTTTTTTTTCGAAAAAGGTTATATTTTTGTAGATATACTTGCATATTTACTTAGAAAATCGTACATTTGCGACGAAATTCTTGCTTAATTGCAATTTCGCAACATAAAAAACAACTTAAAGTAAAGCTAATGATTGACTGTCAGATAATAAGAGATGGAAAGGTAGAAGGGGAAGTAAGGCAAAACGGCCTTACCTTCATCGATAACCATGGGATGGAACGGAGCAACCACATCGAATCGGATGCATTGGAAGTTTCGCTCAAGGAGTGGCATTACCAGAAGTTTGGCATTATGAACCAACATTATCTTGGCAAGGCGAACAACGCCAAGTTTATCGCACAGCACGAGGTTCGACCAGCCCTGCTCTTCTCCATGCCAACCCTTGGAGGCAGCATGAAAGAAGTATACGGCGGTCGTGGTGCAAAAAAGGAAATGATGTGGAAAACAGGCGAGGCAAGCCTCTGTTTTCTAAGCGGCGAAGGTGGTGCCAACACGCACTTGAACCAGGGCACCCAATTCGAAATCTTCAACGTGGTCATCCCGCAGCAATTCATAGAAGAGTTGATTGAGCACGACGCGGAGGCTTTTGAGCAGCTCTCTCCTCTAACCAATCCTACCTTCGACACCCAGACCATCATCAAGTACAACCAGCCCGCCATAGCAGAAGTCATCAAGGCGGCACGAGACATCCAGCGTTCCCGCCTGTTAGGCAACCAAGCCTCCAAATACCTGGAATCGAAGATTATCGACTGCCTCTCGGGATTTCTCCTGCCCGCCAGTCTCTTGCCAAGCGCCCAAACCTTCAGCCTCAGCATCCGTGACAAGATACACGATGCCCAAAGCATCATCCTCACCCACTATCAGGAAATGCCATCGCTTCACGAGTTGGCGGCAATGGTGGGCACCAACGAATGTACCCTGAAGAAAGCCTTCAAGCAGGAGTTTGGAACCACGGTATTCCAGTATCTCTTCGATTTCCGCATGGATTTAGCGGTTCATTATCTCCTAGATACGAGTTTGCCGATTGCCGACATCGGGGTCAAATTGGGCTACGATTACCAGAGCCATTTCTGCACGGCATTCAAGCGGAAACACGGGGTAAGCCCGATGGAATTCAGATTAAGACGTGGAGTTGTTGCAAGAATCTGATGATTACTTGCAATAACTCCAGAAATCCAGCAGCCTCGCCACCAGGACCTTGTCTATCTACCCTCTTGAAGAAATCGGCTATCAGAGAGAAGTCGAAATCATCAATCACAACGTTTTCCTTTGCCTTGTTTTCTATTGTTTCATTCATTTCTGATTTTTCTGTCATTTCATTCTTTTCCATTTTTCTTTTTTATATAATAAGTTTTTTGCATCTCATTTCTTGTAATGAGACTGCAAAGATAGGCGATTTTTGGGGAGAAGATTTTAACATAAAGGAATAAAACGAGAGTTTTTAGAGAAGATAGATTACTTTTTGATGGATAAACAGATGAAATTAAAAAGAAAAACTTTAAAAGAACTCCCTTATGGGATATCTAAAAACAACCTTTTTTGTAACTTTTTCAAGAAAATATTTGGTAGTTACATAATTTTATTGTAGATTTGCAGCAGATTTTTTTAAGAAGGAGTGCTTATGCAGAAGAAAAAGGATAAAAACCTGATGAAAACGGATGTAAAACCAATGGAAAAAGGACTGCTGTCCCGGATTTTCCATCTCTATTACGATGGTTTCAGGACGATGACCCTGGGCAAGACGTTGTGGGCTGTCATCCTCATCAAGCTTGCCATCATCTTCCTGGTGCTCAAGCTCTTTTTCTTTCCGGATTTTATCAATACGAATGCCAAGAACGGAGACAAGGCTGGCTTTGTATCCAAGGAAATTCTCAACAGATAAGACTCTGAATTTCAATCCTATATTATCAGAAGAAATACAAAAACATTATATAATAACAATTTTAAAACCATTCAACTATGATGACAAATCTATTGTTAGACATTACATCAGCCACCATCGACTGGTCGAGGGCGCAATTCGCACTCACGGCCATCTACCATTGGCTGTTTGTTCCGCTCACCCTGGGACTGGCAGTAATCATGGGCATTGCCGAAACATGTTACTACCGCACCAACAAGCCGTTCTGGAAGCACGTAACCCGTTTCTGGCAAAAACTCTTTGGCGTGAACTTCGCCATGGGCGTTGCCACAGGCATCATCCTGGAGTTTGAATTCGGAACCAACTGGAGCAACTACTCCTGGTTCGTGGGCGACGTGTTCGGCGCTCCCCTAGCCATAGAAGGCATTCTGGCATTCTTCATGGAGAGCACCTTCGTGGCGGTGATGTTCTTCGGCAGGGATAAGGTGAGCCGGGGCTTCCACCTTGCCTCCACCTGGCTCACGGGACTTGGCGCCACCATTTCTGCCTGGTGGATTCTCGTAGCCAACGCCTGGATGCAATATCCGGTGGGGCAGGAATTCAATCCCGACACCATGCGCTTCGAGATGACCTCGTTCCTGGATGTGGCACTCTCGCCATTCGCCATCAACAAGTTCACCCATACCGTCACCTCATCCTGGATCATCGGAGCCACCTTCGTGGTAGCCGTAAGCTGCTGGTATCTCCTGAAGAAGAGAGAAACCCAACTTGCCAAGGCGAGCATCAAGATGGGTGCCGGAGTAGGACTCATCGCCACCCTGCTGGCTGCGATGACCGGCGACAACTCCGCCTATCGGGTGGCACAGGTGCAGCCAATGAAACTGGCTGCGATGGAAGCATTATATAATGGTGGCAAGGGCGAGAGCCTTACGGCGATAGCAGCCGTTCACCCCTTCCGGCAGCCCGATTACGAAAACGAGCAGGAGCCAGCCATGCGCATCGCCATCCCCAACATGCTCTCGTTCTTAGCCACCCGCACAGCCGATGGCTACGTGCCAGGCGTAAACGATATTCTCAAAGGTTACACCCACGAGAATGGCACCCGGGAACCATCCGTGCAGGAAAAGATAGCCCGGGGCAAGAAGGCGATTGTTGCCCTGAAAACCTATCGCGAAACGAAGGCGAAAGACCAGCTCCCTATCTTAAAGAAAAACATGAAATACTTCGGATATGGTTACATCAAAGACGCCAAGGAACTGGTACCGAGCATCCCGATCTGCTTCTACGCCTTCCGCCTGATGGTGGGAGTAGGCTGCCTGCTCATCCTCTTCTTCGCTCTCAGTCTATTCTTGGTCTATAAGAAGGAAATCGCCCAATACCGATGGTTCCTCATTTCCGCCATCATCATGATTCCGCTGGCTTACATCGCCTCAGAATCGGGCTGGATAGTAGCAGAAATCGGTCGCCAGCCTTGGACCATCCAAGACCTACTGCCAGTAAGTGCCGCCATCTCCGACATCGAGGCAGGCAGCGTGGCCACCACCTTCTTCATCTTCCTGGCACTCTTCACCACCATGCTTGCCGTGGAAATCAGCATCCTGGTGAAGCAGATTAAGAAAGGACCGGAATACGATTAATCTCTCTGATATTCAATGTTTTTCAGAAAGATTTCGAAAAAAAATCATAGGATAGTTTTTCAGTAAACAACAAAACCCGAAAGTATTATGACATACGAATTTTTGCAATCATACTGGTGGTTCCTCGTATCATTATTAGGAGCCCTGCTGGTGTTTCTCATGTTTGTACAGGGAGCCAACACCTTGATTTTCTGTTTGGGAAAAACGGAAGAAGAGCGTCGCCTCATCATCAACTCTACGGGGCGAAAGTGGGAGCTCACCTTCACCACGCTCGTCACCTTCGGTGGAGCCTTCTTCGCCTCGTTCCCATTGTTCTACAGCACCAGTTTCGGCGGAGCCTACTGGCTGTGGATGATCATCCTGTTCTCGTTTGTGATTCAAGCCGTGAGCTATGAATTCCAGAACAAGATAGGTAATTTTCTTGGACCGAAGACCTTTCAGATTTGCCTCATCATCAACGGCATCGTGGGTCCGCTGCTCCTTGGCGGCGCCGTAGCCACCTTCTTCAACGGCAGCAATTTTCAGATAGACAAGGGCAATATTACCAACAGTCTGCAACCCGTTATCAGCCGCTGGGCAAACGCCAGTCATGGTCTTGATGCCCTGCTCGACCCATGGAACGTGGTGCTGGGACTTGCCGTACTGATGTTAGCCCGCATTCTGGGCATGCTCTACATCAAGAACAACATCGAACACCAGCAGATTCAGGAGCGCTGCACCCGCCAGTTGCCATGGAATGCCCTCCTCTTCCTATTGTTCTTCCTGCCATTCCTCATCAGATTGCTGGTAAAGGACGGATTCAGCACTTCTTCCGGCATTACGATAGAGAGCATGAAGTATCTTCACAATCTTCTGGAGATGCCAATCCTATCAGCCCTATTATTAATAGGAATAGTGCTCGTACTCTTCGGCATTTACAAGTCATCGAGAAGCGTGCAGTATAGAAAGGGAATCTGGTTTACGGGCATAGGAACCGTGCTCACCGTGCTGGTTCTGCTGCTGATAGCCGGCTGGAACAATACCGCCTACTATCCGTCGAACATCGACCTTCAGAGTTCGCTCACCCTCGCCAACAGCTGTAGCAGCGAGTTCACGCTCCGCACCATGGCGATAGTTTCCCTCCTCATCCCGTTCGTGCTCGTCTACATCGTCTTTGCCTGGCGTGCCATCGACCGCAAGCGCATCACGCAGGAAGAAATAGAGCAGGGAGAAGCGTATTAAATATGCGCCACACGCCCTAACTAGGCAGAAGGTGCTGAGGTATAAGTCCGTAATACTGGTTTGCAAGTCCGCTAGGCGTTAGGGAGATACGCAAGAACGCCTAACGGACCCTAACGCCTAGCGGTACAAACGAATAAATATTAATTTCTCACACTTTACAATAGGATTTTGACTATTAAGATACTTAAAATGCCTTTAACTCTGCAAGGCATAGGTTACTTGAAAACTCCAGAAGAGGAATGTGGGTACTACTATACTACTATTAAGAGATGACAGAGAACCGCAAACGAACTTTTGATGATTGCGAGGGTGAAAGAGATAAAACGGAGGTGAGGCTTTCTAGAGGAAATGGGGACTTCGGGGATGCCGGTAACAGGATCAAAACAGAAATGATTTTCGGGCAAGCGTTCCAGTTGTTCCAGTTGTTCCAATTGTTCCAAATAGGTTTTCAAAGGACAATATCCCTTTATAGAGACTCTATAACTACTTAATATATAGATAGTTATATATATAAGAAGGTAGAATGGAACGCTCAAAAAATTAATTGGAACAACTGGAACAGGAACGCTCCGCCCAACCCCACTTCTCTCTAAAAAGCTCATAATCAATAAATTATATAGAAATATAGACTAAGAATTTGAAGTACAATATCCCCATTTCAACCGCTCCAACGATGAAAAAGCCGGAAAAAGACACCGAATAGGTGCAACTTTTGCTCTCTCAGGCATCAAAAGACATGCAGGAACCCTTATTTCCGATGCTCTTCCCGAAACTCGAAGTGGAGATAAATGGGGCTATTTTTCTGTATTCCGCCCTCAATTAGGAGAAATCATGCCGTATGAAGACCTATATTGTTGCCGATTCGGGCTATCATAAGAAACAACTGTCCAACATCGTTGAAAACATCTGTCCCAACTTCCATGAACACGAAGAAAAGAGATTAGCGGAAAATGTTCCGCTATCGCACGGCATCGCACGCTATCGCACAACTGACAAAACGGGATTTCGTATTTTTGCATCGTGATTCAGAAAGCGCGCAAAATCACTAGCCCAGTTGGAGAAAAAAATCTCCCTAATTGGGAAAATAAAAAGGCCTGATTTAACCCGATAAAAAAAGAGCCCCCAATGCGGGAAAAACATCGGGGGCTTTTATATTGATATCAAAAATCCTTAGTAAGGAAAAAGAAGCGGAAGAACGAAGGTCATCACAACGCCGATGATAATCTGCAGAGGCAAACCTACCTTCACGTAATCCATAAACGTATAGCCACCCGCCTTCATCACCAGCGCATTAGGAGGCGTGGAGAACGGAGAGGCAAAGCACATGCTGGCGCCCAACGTAACCGCAAAGAGGAAGGAATAAGGACTCACACCTACCTGCCGGGCCGCCACCAGGGCAATAGGAGCCATCAGCACAGCCGTGGCTGTATTGCTGATAAACATCGTCATCAGAGAAGTGGTGAAGTAGATACCTGCCAAGAGAGCTGTAGGTCCCATCGAACCCAAACTCTCTACCAGTCCCTGAGAAACCAAGGCAGAAGCACCCGTCTTCTCAAGCGCCGTAGACATCGGCATCATGGCGGCTATCAGCACGATGCTCTCCCAGTTGATAGTCTTGTAAGCCGCCTCCACATTCCGGAAACATCCGGCAAAGACGGTCAGCAGTCCGGCGATGATGACCGCCGTGACCGGAGCCACAGGAATGAAATCGAACACCATCATCGCAATCATCAGCAGCATGATGGCAGCCGCCACAGGCGCCTTATAATCCAAGAGCACCTTGTCGGCAGTCTTCTCAGGCTGGTCGATAACCACCCAGTTGCTCGTATCGGTAGCCAGATGAGCCAGATTGGTCCATTCGCCCTGCACCAGGAGCATATCGCCCACATGCAGTTTGGCGGCTATCAGATTGTCGGTAATATATTCATCGCCCCGCTTTACGCCCAGCACGTTGATGCCGAATCGCTTGCGCAGATTAGCCTCGCCTATGCGCAGACCAGCAAAATTAGACGTAGGCATCACCACGATTTCGGTCAGTCCCAGATCGTAGAAATCAATCTTCACATCCTTCATCTTCCTGAGGCCGTAATCGCTGGCAAAGCGTTTCATCTTCTCCTCCTCACCTATTATATATAAGGTATCGTGAACCTGAATGGTGCTGCTGCTCTTCGCCATGTTCTGGCTCACATCCTTCACCAGTCCCAGTCGCGATTTCTTCTCGTTTCTTATCTCGATGATACTCACGCCATATTTCTTCTGGATGCTCAGATCCTTCAGGGTTTTGCCCACGATATCCATCTGCTCGCCATTCTCGTCGATTGCGGCAGAAGGGCGACGGCTAGGCACGATGTAGCGATGCAGATTATCGAGCAGCTGATATTCGTCTACCAGGTCATCAAGCGATTTGCCCTGCTTCTTTTTCTTACCGCTCTGCTTTTTGCTGAGAAAGATTTTGCTGAACGGCATGAGCACGATGATGCCGATGGCGATGACGATGATGCCCACAGGGAAGAAGCTGAAGAAGGCAAGCGGCTGATAACCGCCCTCGGTCAATACTTCATCGATAACCAGGTTGGGCGGTGTACCGATGAGGGTGAGCATTCCACCCAGACTTCCGGCAAAGGCGAGCGGCATGAGGAAACGCGACGATTGCATGCCCGAGCCTGCAGCTATGCTCATGATGATAGGCATCATGAGGGCTACCGTTCCGGTATTGCTCACGAAGGCGCCGATAAACGAGGTAACGAGCATCACGAGCAGGAAGGTGATGGTTTCGTTGCCGCGCGAGAGCGCCATGAGCTTATTGCCCGTAAGCTTGGCAAGTCCGGTCTGCATGATAGCTCCACCCACCACGAAGAGTCCTATCATCATGATGACGATGGGCGAAGAGAAGCCCGCCAGCGCCTCGGCAGGTGTCAGGATACCCAGAACCAGGAGTGCAGCCAGGGCGGTAAGCGCCACGATGTCGGCCCTCACCCTGCCCCAGATGAACAGGGCTACCGTAATAACCAATATGATAAGTGTTGTTGTCATGTTTTGAAAATTTTTATGTTATAATTACTGTATTCATTCTCTCACCTGCTGCGGCGTCATTCCGGTATGTTTCTTGAAATAGCGGCAGAAGAAGCTGGCATCAGCAAAATGATATTCCCATGCCATCTCCTTGATGCTCTGGGCGGAGCGCTTGAGCTGCATCTTCAGCTGGAGCACCACATACTGGTCGATGATGATTTTGGGTGTATGCCCCGTTACCTGTCTCACGATATTCGAAAGATACTTGGAGGTGATGTTCATCTGCTCGGCATAATAGTTGACATCTCTCGATTTCTTGTAATCGCGTTCCATGAGCATCATAAAGCGGTTGAAGAGTTCCCTCACCCTGTAAGATTTCACCTCGTCGGGGCAGTTCTGCGGATTGCGTTGCAGATATTCATGGAACCCTATGAAGAAGGCCTTGAGCTGATAGAGTACCAGCTGCGAGATACAGGTACAGTCGTGCTGCTCGAAATAGAGTCTGAGGAGGGCAAACATGCTCTCGATGATATGGGTAACCACAGGCGAATTCTGCCGGCATCTGTCCTCGCGCAGGGCAGAATAAACCGTCTGTTCGAGTTGCAGACTGGCTTCGCGCAGCAGAGATGGATTATATTTCAGCATCTCCACTTCGAAGGCAGAAGCATTCATTCCGGCACAAGTATCCCCCTCGCAGGAAGCGGAAGGCTCCATCTTCTTCACCTCTACCACATCATTCGGAAACAGGGTGATGACGGCTCCCTCATAGAGATCCCAATCCTTATAATTCACATTCAGCACGGCCCTGCCCTTGCGGCAAAGGAGAATGGCTCCATAGGTCAATACCTGCGGACCCTCCTGCCACTCGCTCAAATCGGAGCAGAAAAGACTGGCCTCCTGATAACTGTTCAGTTCTGATAATTCTATCATAAATACCTTTTATTCGCTTTTTGCGTGCAAATATACGGAAATAATGTGAGAAAAAAGAACTTTTGTTCCGAAAAAATCCATGCGGCGCGAAAAATTTAAAACGGATATTCGCCAAAATCGCCGTACCTTTGCACCCGATTTCATGAGATAACGGAATTTTTAAAGAATAATAAAAACAGATTTTTTGAATGATAAAGAAAATGATGATTGCAGGCCTTCTCATCTGGGGAGGCTCTCTATGGGCTGTGGCTCAAACCAGGATGACCATCGCCCAACTCTTCGAAAGAATCGAAGAAAACAGCAAGTCGCTACGAACCTCGAAATCGGGCGTAGAAGCTGCCAGCATCGGTATCGAATCGGCTAAAAGCAAGAAACTGCCCGACCTCGATGCATCCCTCTCCTTCAGTTACATCGGAAACGCCCTGATGACCGACCGCGACTTCAGTAACGCCCAAGGTTTGAAATCGCCCCACTTCGGCAATAATTTCGCCTTCCAGGCACAGCAGGTAGTTTATGCTGGTGGCGCCATCAACGCAGGCATCCGTCTCGCCGAACTGGGCAAGCAGCAGGCAGAGGTGGGCGTGAAACTCACCCGTCAGCAGGCCCGATTCATCGCCCTGGGACAGTATCTGGACCTCTACAAGATAGACAACCGTATCAAGGTATATGAAAAAAACATCGAGCTCACCCGCCAGCTTATCGACGACATCAAGGCAAAACAAGCCCAGGGAATGGCGCTCAAGAACGACATCACCCGATACGAACTGCAGATGGAGAGCCTGAAACTGGGACTCACTTCGCTACACAACAACCGCAGCATCCTGAACCACCAGCTCCTGAATACGCTCGGCATGAACCAGGAAGATAAAGGGGAACAGAAGATGCAGATTATTCCGGACGCTACGATTGCAGACAAGGCTTACGCCAAGGATGGCGAAGCTTACTGGCAGACGGCAAGCACGATGAATTCGCCCCTGCTGGAACAGAGCAGCAACGCCATCAGAATAGCGGAACAGAAGGAGAAAATTGCCAAGAGCGACCTGCTGCCGAAAGTGGCTCTGGTGGCTGCCGAGAATTTTGACGGACCTATCCTCTTCGAGTTGCCGCCGATAGACAAGAATCTGAACGTATGGTATGTGGGCGTAGGCGTGAAATACAGCCTCAGTTCGCTCTTCAAGAGCAACAAACGCATCAGACAGGCTGCCGTAGAAACCCGACAGGCAAAAGAAAACCATGCCCTGCAGGCAGAACAACTGAACAATAGCGTACAGGCTGCCTACGTGCAATATCAGCAAACCTACATAGAACTGGAAACGCAACGCAAGAGCGTAGAACTGGCGCAGCAGAACTACGAGGTGATGAACGCCCGCTATCTCAGTCAACTGGCGCTGGTAACCGACATGGTGGATGCATCGAATCTGAAGCTCAACGCCGAACTGAACGAGGTAGATGCCCGCATCAACATCGTATACGCTTATTACCGCATGAAATACGTAGCGGGAGAAATTTAGGAAGTGAAGAGTGAAGAACGAAGAGTGAAGAACGAAGAAACAACGTTCGGCGTCCGAAGGGAAAGCCAATTCATCTGCTCTTTTTCAAACAATAAAACAAACATAAATTATGAATAAGAAGATTATCAAGAGAATATATAATGTAGTTATCATCCTCTGTTTTATAGGAGCCATCGGCTGGTGCTTCAGCCATTTTTATCATGGTAGCGACGTGGTTTATACCGATGATGCCCAGGTGAACCGCCACATTACGCCTATCAACACGCGCGTTTCTGGATTTATCAAGGAAATCCGTTTCTCCGACTATCAGCACGTGAAAAAGGGCGATACACTCGTCATTATCGAAGATTCAGAATTCCGCTTGCATGTGGCTCAGGCAGAGGCTGGTCTGCGCGGTTCTAAGGCAGGTTCTTCGGTTGTATCAGCCAGCATGGGAACCACCACTACCAACGTGCAGACGGCTTCGGCAGGTATCGAAGAGGCACGTGTAGACATGATGAACGCCAAGCAGGATTTTGACCGTTTTGCAGCCCTGATGAAGAAGGATGCGGTAACCCGCCAGCAATATGATAATGCCTACGCCCGCTATCTGGGAGCCAAAGCTCGTTATGAGCAGGCAAGCAGCCGGAAGGCAAGTGCCGCCTCGGTTCGCAACGTACAGACCCAGCAGCTGGGCGGTTCGCGTGCCGGCGAGAGTGTGGCTGAGGCGCAGCTCAATCTGGCTCGTCTGAACCTTTCTTATACCGTAATCGTGGCTACCTGCGACGGCGTGATGGGAAGGAAAGATATCCACGAGGGACAGCTGGTTCAGCCAGGACAGATGTTGGCACGCATCGTGGATGACAACGATGTATGGGTAGTAGCCAACTATCGTGAAACCCAGATGGACGGCATCCAGGTGGGCAAGGCGGTAGATTTTACAGCCGATGCCATTCCGGGTGTAGTATTCCACGGCAAGGTAGAGGCGCTCTCAGCAGCTGCCGGCAACGCCTACTCCATGATTCCGGTAGATAATGCCACCGGCAACTTCGTCAAGGTAGAGCAACGCGTACCGGTTCGCATCGCCCTCACCCGCGATAACGACCCAAAACAGGTAGCCCTGCTCCGTGCCGGACTGAACGTGGAAACCAAGGTTCACCTCAAATAGGATGTTCTATAAACTATAGATAGAATGTTCTATAAATTATTAATTATTAATTAAAAAAATGCCAGGACCTCCTATGTTACAGGGACCCTTCCGCGTCCCTTCGTTCAACGGATATATTCCTCGCCGGTTGCAGCCTTGGATTTATCTCCTCTTCGCCTTCATCTTCCTGATGTCGGGCGGAATTTATGGAGGAGCCATGAGCCAGGTAATGGGCGAGTACAGTTTGATGAGAGAAGACGTGCTCATGATCATCATGTTCAACGTGGTGGGCGTGGCGATGCCATTCCCCTTCCTCTTCAAGATGAAGTTCCATTTTACCAACCGCCAGCTTCTGCTGAATGCGGCGTTGGTAGTGACGGCTTGCAATTTTCTCATCATGTGGACCGATTCGGTTCCCGTGATGTGCATTCTCGCCTACATCGCAGGTTTCTTCAAACTCTGCGGCACCTTCGAGTGTATGAGTACCATCCAGCTATGGATGACCTCCAAGCGCGATTTTACCATCTTCTTCCCCCTGCTCTACTGCATCGTGCTGGGAAATATGTTCCTCTCGCCTTGGGTTACCGAACACCTTATTTATATATATCAGGATTGGCGCATCATCAACTGGACGATGACAGGCGCCCTGCTGCTGGTAGCACTCATCGTATATGTCACCACCCACGACTTCCGCTTCATGAAGCCCCTGCCCTTCATCAGCCTCGATTATCTGGGGTGCATTCTCTGGTCGGCATGGATGCTGGAGTTCATCTTCTTCTTCACCTACGGCGAGCATTACAACTGGCTCGATTCGAAGATCATGCAGATGGATGTGCTGCTCTTCATCATAACCGGCTATTTCTGCATCCAGCGCATGCTTCACATCCGTCACCCATACATCGCCCCAGCAGCATGGAAGTATAAACGGCTCATCCCGCTACTCATCCTCTTCGCCTTCGTAGAGTTCATGGGCAGTACGCCAAAGGTGCTGCAGACTGCCTTTACGGGCGGCGTGCTTCATTTCGGCACGTTTACCACCAATGTGTTCAACTTCGTAGAATGGGTGGGGGCCATCGCCGGATGCCTCTTCTGCCTGTTCTGGTGCAAGGTGCTCCATCAGAAATATACCCGACTGCTCACGATAGGCGTGGCAACGATGGTATGTTATCCCGTAATGATGTATTTCCTCATCGACCCGGGACTCAACATCGAGGCACTCTATCTGCCCATCTTCCTCAGAAGCATCGGCAACGCCATCTTCTTCTGCATGTTGACCATCTATCTGGAAGAGCTGATGCCGTTTGAGCATTTCTTCATGGGACTGACGATGGCAGGCATCATCCGCAACGGCCCTGTTTCTGCGATGTGCTCCGGACTCTACAGCTACGGACTTCGCCATCAGATGGCAGAAAACATGTCGCGCGGACTGCCTTATGATGCTGGCAACCTGCTGATGATCAGCATCCGCGAGCTCTACGGACTAACCTGTCTCATCGGCATCGGCGTGCTCATCATCTTCCTGCTCTGGGACATTCAGCCTATCCGCAGCACCCTGAAGAAGATGCCTGCCTGGAACTTTGTGGGAAGAAAAATGAAGAAAAATCTTGCATAATACAGAGATTTATGCTAACTTTGCAAACAAAAAAAAGTTAGCAACATGACAAAGAAAGGTAAACATACTGTATTATTCATCTGCCTGGGCAACATCTGCCGCTCTCCGGCAGCCGAGGGAATCATGAAGAGTCTTGTAGAAAAAGCAGGGCTTCAGGATGAGTTTGAAATCGATTCTGCGGGCATCGGGAGCTGGCACATAGGTCAGTTGCCCGACAGCCGCATGCGCAAATGTGGCGCCGAGCATGGCTACAATTTCAACAGCCATGCCCGCCAGTTCCAGAAGTCAGACTTCGCCCGTTTCGAAACCATCGTGGTAATGGACAACGAAAACTACCGTGCCATTACCTCCATGGCTTCTTCAGAGTCTGATAGGAAGAAAGTAGTGCGCATGGCCGATTTCCTGACCCATCATCGCGAATACACCACCGTTCCCGATCCGTATTATGGCGACTATAGCGACTTCGAGCTCGTCATCACGCTTCTCGAAGATGCCTGCCAGGAGTTGCTGGACAGCATTATCGGGGAAGGGTAAAAACAGATAAAACAAAAAGGGATGAATCATCAAAATATCAGATTGATGACTCATCCCTTTTTTCAATTTAAAATATTTATACCGTAATCTCGCCCGAGCCATAGCAACGATGATGATGCTCATCATAAACTACGCAGAACTGGCCGGGAGCCACACCATGAATCGCCTCTTCTGAATGAATCATCCAGCGGCCGTCCTCCAGTTTTTCTATCGTAGCAGGATGATATTCCGGCGTATGACGAATCTTGAAAGTTACCTTCTGCATAGCTACCTCGCGCGTAAGGAAATGGAAATCGTGGAGAGGAAAATCCTTCTTGTATGCCGACTGCGGATCATAACCATGACTCACATACAGGATGTTGTTCTCTACATCCTTCTTAATCACGAACCAGGGACCGCCGCCAAAGCCCAAGCCCTTGCGCTGGCCGATGGTATGAAACCACAAACCCTTGTGCTCGCCTATGCGCTTGCCCGTCTCCATCTCTATGACATCGCCCGGTTTTTCGCCCAGATAACGGCGGATATAATCATTATAATTAATCTGTCCCAGGAAGCAGATTCCCTGGCTGTCCTTGCGCTTGGCATTTATCAGATGCTCCTCTTCGGCTATCTCGCGAACCTCATTCTTGATATGATGGCCGATAGGGAAAATCGCTTTTTTCAATTGCCAGCTCTCTATCTGAGCCAGGAAATCGGTCTGGTCTTTCACAGGATCAGGACTCGTGACAAGCCATTTGTCGCCATTTTCATCCGTTTCGGTCTGCGCATAATGCCCCGTGGCGATGAGGTCGTAGTTGTGACCCATCTTCTCATCGAAGGCACCAAACTTAATCAGGCGGTTGCACATCACGTCCGGATTAGGCGTAAAACCAGCCTTCACCTTCTCCATCGTATAACGGGTTACCTCGTTCCAATATTCATGATGGCAGTCAACCACTTGCAGCTTGCACCCATACTTTCTAGCCACAGCCGTAGCCATCTCCAGGTCCTCCTCCGAAGAGCAGTCCCACTCCTCTTTCTCCTCAGGACCAATCTTGATGTAGAAGCAATCAGGATGCAGACCCAGCTGGGCAAACTCCCAAACCACAACCGAACTGTCGACGCCCCCCGAAAGGAGCACGGCAATTCTCTTATCTTTTATTTCATCAATATTCAGCATATTCTTTCCAGTTTATAATAATCCGGTTGCAAAATTACGAAAAAAAACTGATATAATGAGCATAGAAAGGGCTAGAAATGCATGAGAAAGAGAAAAGAAAAGCCCGCAAAGCCTATTTTCGTTATAGAAAACACTTATAGCCGCATTCGCAGCTTTTAAATATAAAACGAGTTTTGCTTTCGTTTTTATCTATACCTTTGCAATCGATTTCAGAAATCGATAAGAAAGAATGTTTTTGAAAATTCAGTATTTACATTAATAGATAAAGAAAAATGGAGATTTTAAAAAATCTATTTTATGGCTTCCCAGACCTTTGGGGAGGCGGAGTAGCCCACTCTGTGATGATTCTTTCGCTGGTCATCGCCTTGGGTTTGTGTTTAGGTAAGCTCAGAGTAAAAGGCGTTTCCCTGGGCTTGGCTTGGATTCTGTTCATCGGTCTTATCTTTGGACATTTCTCTCTCAACCTTGACGAGCATCTGCTCCACTTCCTCAAGGAATTTGGCTTGATCCTCTTTGTCTACTCTATCGGTCTGGAGGTAGGCCCGGGCTTCTTCGCTTCGTTCAAGAACGGCGGCAAGAGTCTCAACCTGCTCAGCATGATTGTTGTGGCCCTGAGTATCATTACTACCTTAGTCATCTTCTCATTTTCGGGAACATCCATCACCTCTATGGCAGGTATCCTTTCGGGTGCCGTAACCAACACTCCTGGACTGGGTGCAGCCCAGCAGGCATTCAGCGACCTGCGCCACATCGACGCCCCATCCATCGCAGCCGGCTATGCCATCGCTTATCCTATGGGTGTGCTCGGCGTTATCCTCAGCTTCATTATATTAAGGTTCGCGCTACGCGTAGACAAGCAGAAGGAAGAGGATGAAGCTAAGCGAGGCAAGGGACATCTTGAGGCGATGACCCTGAACACCTTTGCCGTAAAGGTTTCTAATCAGATGGTCTTCAAAGATACCGTCAAGCAGATTCGCTATCTCCTGAAGCGCGACTTCATGGTTTCCAAGATTATCCGCAACAACGGCGAACGCCAGGACGAGGTGGTTAACGGACAGACCGTGATAGAAGAGGGCGACATTCTGCAGATTGTAGCTCATCCTACCGTAGAAGAACCTATCATCGCCCTGCTCGGCGAGAAGGTTGACGTAAAGGATGAGGAATTCAGCAGCGAGCTCATCAACCGCCGAATTCTGATTACCAAACCGGGTATCAACGGAAAGAGCATCAGCCAGTTGCAGATTAGAAGCAACCTTGGCGCCAACATTACCCGCGTAAACAGAAATGGTGTAGACCTCATTGCAACCCCAGACCTGAAACTCCAGTTGGGCGACCGCGTAACCGTAGTGGGCAAGGAGCTCGCCATCGCTCATACCGAGAAGGTGCTGGGTAACCAGATGAAGCGTCTGAACTACCCTAACCTCATCCCAATCTTCCTGGGCATCATGCTGGGTTGTATCGTAGCAAACATTCCGTTCTTCATCCCAGGCATCAACGAGAATCTGCGTCTCGGACTTACCGGCGGACCTCTGGTAGTAGCCATCCTGATAGGTTATTTCGGACCGAAACACAACCTCGTTACCTACAATACCATTTCAGCCAACCTGATGCTTCGCGAAATCGGAATCTGCATCTTCCTGGCTTGCGTGGGTCTCGGCACAGGCGAACAGTTTATCCAGACCGTAGCATCAGAAAGCGGACTGACCTGGATACTCTACGGCATCGCCATCACCATGATACCAATCATTCTGGGCGGCATCATCGGCAAGCTCGTGTTCCACATCAATTATTATACATTACTCGGCGTATTGGCAGGTGCCAACACCAACCCATCTGCCCTGGCTTACGTACGTGAGCAGACTTCGGCTGATGCGCCAACAGTAGGCTATGCGAATGTATATCCATTCGCCATGTTCCTCAGAATTGTAACCATTCAGATTATTATTTTTGTATTCGGATAAACATATATGACAGAAAAAGAATTGAAAACCTGCGCTTGCGTAGAAGATAACTGCAACTGCAAGGAAATAGCAGAATCAGAACTCAGAAGAAAACTCGACTTATTATTACGTACCGGTAGCATTCTCATGGAGAGTGCTGCCGACACATCCCGCATCATGCGAACCATGAAGCGTGCAGCAGCTTTCCTCGGTCTCGACGAGCGATACATGCACCTTTACATCAACTGGAACGTGCTGATGGTAAACTATAGCGACGAGGAGCATTCCTTCTCCAAGTTCCAGCGATGCGAGAAGCACGGTATCAACCTCACCTCTATTTCCCAGGTAAGTAAGCTCACCTGGAAGGCCATCAAGGATAACTATTCACTCGAACAGTATGAGCAGGCTCTGAACGACATCAAGGCCACCCCACGCAGCTTCACCCCTTGGCAGGTAGCCATCGGCGGCGGTTTTGCCTGCGGCGGATTCTGCATCCAGTTCGGTTGCGACTGGCCAGCCTTCTTCTTCTGTTCGCTTGCAGCCATTCTGGGTTTCCGCCTGAGAATGTTCTTGCCAACCAAGGGCTGCAACAACTATGTAGCCATCGGTATTTCGGCTTTCGTAGCCACTCTGATAGCCTGGTTGACCTCATTCCTTTCGCTCAACCCATCGATTGCCGAAGCGCTTCCAGCCTTCATGCATTCAGATACCCCTTGGCATCCGCTGATGGCGTGTGCCCTCTTCATCGTGCCGGGAGTTCCACTCATCAACTTTGTGTGCGATATGCTCGACGGATATATTGAGGTGGGAATGGTTCGTGCCCTGAACACCCTGCTGATGATCTTCGCGATGGCGTTCGGTATCGCTTTCGCCATCCAGGTTTGCCACATCGACAACTTCGTGAAGGATCTTACGATGACTCCTCATCACGAATACTGGGAGTTTGCCATCGCAGCTGCCGTATCGGCCATGGGCTTCTCTACCATCTTCAGCATACCTCGCCGTCTGTTGCCGGTTGTAGCTGTGGGCGGTATCATCGCCGTATGCTTCCGCAATTTCGTCAACCTGGGGCCATCTAACGGCAACATCGGTCTCGACATGGGTCTGAGCATCGGTTCGCTTGCCGGTTCTGCGCTCATCAGCATCATCGTGATCAAGGCGCGCCATTGGTTCCATACCCCTCACCAATGCATCACCATTCCTAGCGTTATCCCAATGGTACCGGGAGTTCTGATGTATCGCGCCCTCTTTGCCTTCATCGACATGCATGGCGTGGTAGGCGAAGTAACCGTAGGTATGAACAACCTCATCAAGGCTTCGCTCGCCATCATCTGCATCGCCCTGGGTGTAGCAATTCCAAACGTATTCTTCCGCCGTTTCATCGCCGACAACCGCAAGCGCAAGCTGCTTGCCATGCTGGTAGAAAGAAAGAAGAAGAATGGCGAATTCGTAGATTTGCACGAAGTAGAAATCAAATAATCATCTGGTTGGAAATCTGAGTTTCATCGGATGATAATCAGAAATTCATCCGATGTTAACCGGTTTTTCATCGGATGATAACCGGATAAAAAGAAGTAGAGATGCGATAAAACATCATTTTATTCTTCAAAAAAAGAGGATATTAAAATAAATGTTTTATCTTTGCACCCAAATTTAGCTATCGGTTATTTCTATAGCCGATAGCTTCAATAAAGGAACAATATGGAAATACGACAACTGAAATATTTCTTGAAGGTAGCCGAGACGCTCAACTTCTCAGAAGCTTCGCGCAAGTTATACATCACCCAAAGTACCCTCTCACAACAGATTTCGCATCTGGAACAGGAGATAGGTCTGCCTCTCTTCGAGCGCAATTCCCATGAAGTTTACCTCACAGAGGCGGGCAAGGAATTGAGACCTTACGCCCAAAATGCGGTCAATTCTGCCGAAGCCTGTGTAGACCACATGAACGATCTGAAGGAAATGCTTACAGGCGAACTGAACATCGGCGTAACGTTCTCCTTCAGCAACATCATGGCCGAGACGCTCATCGCCTTTCTCCACGCCTATCCTCATGTAAAACTCAACATCCAATACCGCACCATGCAGGAACTGATGGACGGACTGAAGAAGCGCGAACTCGACCTCGTTCTGGCTTTCAAGCCTCTGAAGAACGAGAAGGCGGTAGACAGCCGAGCTATTTTCAGCAACCGTCTTGCCGCCATCGTGAACGTGAATCATCCGCTGGCGCGCCTTTCATCGGTCAAGCTTTCCGATCTGGAACGCTACGACCTCATCCTTCCTTGCAAGGGTCTGCAGGCACGCAACGCCTTTGAGCACATGGTAGAGGGCAAAGATTTGAACTACAAGATTATGGTAGAGGTGAATAATGTGAACATCATCTTCGATCTTCTGAGCCGCAGCAATCTGGTGACCATTCTCTCCGAATCGACCACCATTCTGCAGAACGGTCTGAAGGCGATTCCTATCGATGCTGCCGACAACGAAATGGATGGCTGCATCCACATTCTGAAAGATGCTTACATGAAAAACTCAGCCCAGGAGTTCATCCGCATGCTGAGCCAGAGCACCAGCATCCTCGCCAATTTTGCCCTGAAGGATATTCTGAGATAATCATCTTAACGCCTGGCGGCTTGCGAGCCTATTGCGGCTAGAACAGAAAAAAAATCCTCGTTCGAGTTCTTTTTCGAACGAGGATTTTTTCTTCTTTTTACCTTTATGGGGACCAGCGATTCCATCGCTGGGAACGGGAACCAGAGGGATGACACGCAACCCAGCTAGGCTTTTTTACCTTTTTACCCTTTTACTTTTTTACCTTTAAACAGCCTTTTACCCTTTCTTTCTTGCGATGATAATCGTTACGCCAGCCAGGATAGCGAGGATGCCTATCGCCAGCTGCAGAGAGAAACTCTCGCCGAAGACGCATACGCCGATGATTACCGCCGTTACAGGCTCCAGGGCTCCCATGATGGCGGCTGGCGTGCTGCCGATGAGATTGATGGAGATGGTCATGAAGAAGAGCGACAATACAGTTGGCAACAAAGCCAGCTGGGCAGCACAGAGCCATTGTTTAGGCGTTTGAAGCATCTGTATCGGCTCGCCTGCAATAAACGAATAAACAAACATCGTAAGCAGTCCGAAGACTAATATATAAAAGGTAAACTTGATGTTCGACATGCCCGGATTCTTCCATTGGTTGATGGAGATGATGTAAAGGGCATAGAGCAGGGATGAACACATGACGAGGGCAAAACCCGCCGTGCTCAACTTATCGTTTCCATCGCCCTGATAGAGCAATCCTACTCCCGATACCGCCAGAAGAATGGCAAGCGAGGTAGACCACGTTACCTTCTCGTGGAAGAAGACCGTCATCAGGATGGCTGTCATAATAGGATAAACGAAGAGGATGGTGCTGGCAATACCTGCCGCCATATAATGGAAACTGACATAAAGCGTAGCTGATGAGAGCGAAAACATGCAGCCCAGCACGCCAAGACGAATCAGATGTCCCCACTTCACCTTGAAACTCTCCTTGCGGAACAGCATCACCACGGCAAACATCAGTACCGCCAAGAGATAACGATAGATGAGTACAGAACTGGAATTGAATCCGTCGCCATAGAGTTCGAGCGTGCCCAAAGGATTGGTACCATAACATACTGCGGCAACAACGCCCGCCGCAAAGCCTTTAACTTTATTACTGCTTGTCATTAGATTAAATACTATTTTTTTCTTATACTTCTTGTTATCTATCTATTTCGGGCTACAAAGTTACAGCAAATATTCGAGATAAGCTAACAAAATCGTATAAATATATTGTAATATCTGAGAAAAAACGCTCTTTTCTTGTGCTTTACGAAAATAAATTGTACCTTTGCAATATCTTTGAAAAAAGATAATCAGATGAAACATTAAAAACTAAACAAAAGAATTAATAACAATGGAACAGATTAAGAATGATCAGCTCACACTTGAGATTTCATCTCTCGGAGCAGAACTTCAGAGCATCAAGGATGCTAATGGTAATGAATATCTCTGGGATGGCGACGAGAAATACTGGAACCGCCACTCTCCTATCCTCTTCCCTATCGTATGCGGATTGTGGAAAGACACTTATCGCACAGAGGGCAAGGAGTATCACCTTCCTCGCCATGGTTTCGCACGCGATACAGAGTTCAAACTCGTTGGCAAGACTGCCGACCGCCTCACCTTCGCGCTCATCGACAACGAAGAGACTCAGAAGAACTATCCTTACCACTTCAACCTTGCCATCTCTTACCGCCTGCAGGGCAACGAGATTCACGTCATCTGGCACGTAGAGAATACCGACGACAAGGAAATCTTCTTCCAGATTGGCGGTCACCCAGCATTCATGGTTCCTGGCTGCAAGAAGGGCGAAGAAATGAAGGCTACCCTGAAACTCGACAACGAGGATCCTGTTCGCCTCTATGGTAACGTAGGCGGATGCATCGACCGTCAGGCTAAGGAAACCGTAGAAACCGACAAGGGTATCTGGGAAGTAAACGAGGAGACTTTCGCAGAAGATGCTGTTATCTTCGACAAGAGTCAGGTTAAGCAGGTGAGCATTCTCAACGAGCAGGGCGAACCTCATGTAACCCTCGAGTTCAAGACTCCAGCCGTAGGTATCTGGAACCCAACAGGCAAGCACGCTCCATTCATCTGCATCGAGCCATGGTATGGTTTGAGCGACTGGGCTGAATATGATGGCGAGTTTAAGGACAAGTATCTGATGAACCGTCTGCAGCCAGGTGCAAGTTTCATGAGTGAGTATATCATCAGAATTGAGAAATAATGGAAGAAAAAGACAATTTGCAACTCCCCGAGAACGCATTCCGCGAACTGAAAGACGGGGAGGAATATAAGCCGCTGATGTCGCCTGACAAGGTTTATCCTGAGGTGAACGGATGGTCGGTTACATGGGGAATCGTGATGGCAGTCATCTTCTCTGCCGCCGCAGCTTATCTGGGCTTGAAGGTGGGTCAGGTGTTCGAAGCAGCCATTCCTATCGCCATCATCGCCGTGGGCGTAAGTACCGCTACCAAGCGTAGCAAGGCGCTGGGCGAGAATGTCATCATCCAGAGCATCGGAGCCTGTTCGGGTGCTGTGGTGGCAGGAGCCATCTTTACCCTGCCAGCCATCTACATCCTGCAGGCTAAATATCCAGAGATGACTACTTCGTTTATGAAGATCTTCATGGCTTCGGCCTTGGGAGGAGTCTTGGGAATCCTTTTCCTTATTCCTTTCCGCAAGTACTTCGTAAGCGATATGCACGGCAAGTATCCGTTCCCTGAGGCTACGGCTACCACGCAGGTACTGGTGAGCGGAGCCAAGGGAGGCGACCAGGCTAAGCCGCTGCTCATAGCCGGACTGGTGGGTGGTCTTTACGACTTTATCGTAGCCAGCCTGGGATGGTGGAACGAGAATTTCACATCGCGTGTAGTAAGTCTGGGATGCGACCTGGCTGACAAGGCTAAGCTCGTATTCAAGGTAAACACAGGTGCTGCCGTATTAGGTCTGGGTTACATCATCGGTCTGAAGTATGCCTTCTTCACCTGTCTGGGTTCGCTCGTAGTATGGTGGCTGATTGTTCCGGGCATGAGCGTTATCTTCCATGATAGCGTGCTGAGCGCCTGGGATCCTAGCATCGTGAAGACCGTGGGTGCGATGAGTCCGGAGGAAATCTTCCGTGCCTACGCCCGCAGCATCGGTATCGGCGGTATCGCCATGGCAGGTATCATCGGCATCATCAAGAGCTGGGGCATCATCAAGAGTGCCGTAGGTCTGGCTGCCAAGGAGCTGAAGGGCAAGAGCGATGTGGATGAGAACGTGAAGCGTACCCAGCGCGACATCTCTTTCAAGATTATCGCTATCGGTTCGCTTGTTACCATCCTCGTAACCTTCCTCTTCTTCTGGTTTGGCGTGATGGAGGGCAACCTTCTCTTCGCTATTATCGCAATCCTGCTCGTGGCTGTCATCGCCTTCCTCTTTACTACCGTAGCGGCTAATGCCATCGCTATCGTGGGTTCAAACCCTGTTTCGGGAATGACCCTGATGACGCTCATCTTCGCCTCTGTGGTGATGGTGGCTGTAGGCCTGAAAGGTCCTGGCGGCATGCTGGCTGCCCTGATTATGGGTGGTGTGGTTTGTACAGCCCTCTCGGTAGCAGGTTCGTTTATTACCGACCTGAAGATTGGTTACTGGCTGGGAACAACTCCTAAGAAACAGGAGGGATGGAAATTCCTCGGTACCCTGGTGAGTGCGGCTACCGTGGGCGGCGTGATGATGCTGCTCAACGAGACTTACGGTTTCGCATCGGGTTCGCTTGCTGCTCCTCAGGCTAATGCGATGGCTGCGGTCATCGACCCTTTGATGAATGGCGTGGGAGCTCCTTGGGTGCTCTATGGCATCGGAGCCGTGATAGCCATCGTGCTGACTTATTTCAAGATTCCTGCCCTGGCTTTCGCCCTGGGTATGTTTATTCCGCTGGAACTGAACGTTCCTCTGCTCGTGGGTGGAGCCATCAACTGGTATGTTACTTCGCGCAGCAAGGATGCCAAGGTGAACAGCGAACGTGGTGAGAAGGGAACGCTCATCGCCAGCGGCTTCATCGCCGGTGGAGCCCTGATGGGTGTGGTTAGCGCCCTTCTGAAGTTTGGCGGCATCGAGGTAAGTATCGCCGACAGCTGGTGGGTTAATCCGATGTCTGAGGTTTGTTCGCTCCTGGCTTACATCTGCCTCATCGGTTTCTTCATCAGAGCCACAAAGAAATAAAGAATAGTTTTTTTACAAATAAGACAATCGCCTGGATGCATCTGAGCACCCAGGCGATTTTTTATTCTATCCGAATAGTTTTTCTATCCTACGATTCCGCAGCCACGAAATCCATCGGCTTGACGCCAAACTGCTTCTGGAAGCACTTGGCAAAATAGCTAGGACTGCTGAAACCTACCATATAGCTGATTTCGCTGATGCGGTAGTTTCCTTCTTTCAGGAGCTTTGCGCCCTTCTTCAGTTTCACGAGCTGGATCATCTCGTTTGGCGTAACATCGGCAAGACTGCGAATCTTATTAAAGAGCGAAGAGCGGCTTATGCCCATCTTTTCGGCAAGGAACGCCACGTTGAGTTCCGGATTCGCCACATTCTCTTCGATGATGCGAGACATTCGTTCCAGGAACGCATTATCAACCTGAGTTGGAGCTATCTCTGCTATCGGCTCAAGCGGAGTATGAGAGAACTTACTCCTCAACAGACGGCGCATCTCAAGAAGCTGTCTTACGCTTGCCTCAAGATACTTCATCGAGAACGGCTTTTCTATGTAGACATCGGCTCCACAGTTCATACTCTCCGTCTTCGCCGCATCATCGGTCTTTGCCGTGAGCATCACGAACGGGAGATGAGAATATTCAGAATTTTCACGCACCCTACGGCAGAACTCCGGACCGTCCATCTCCGGCATCATCCAGTCGCTTATGATGAGCGAAACCGGATGTTTCTCCAGTTTACGGAGCGCATCCTTTCCGTTGTCGGCGGTATAAACCGTATACATCTTTTCGAAATGAGCCTTCACAAACTGGCGCATGTCTTCATCATCATCCACAATCAGCATCGTCGGTTTTGCCGGTTCACGAAGCGGACTGGCAACAGCAACGCCTGCCTTTTGAGAACCTTGCTCAACTGAAGTTTCATCTGTCAGCAGATTTTCCTCAGCAACAGTTTCTTCTTCCTTCACCATTTCATCCGCCTTCTCAACCACAGCATCCAACTGGTTGAGCGGCAAGGTTACGATAAAGGTAGATCCCTTACCTACTGCAGATTCTACTTCAACCATACCATGATGAGCCTCAACGAGATTCTTCACGATGTTGAGACCGATTCCGGTTCCCGGTTTGTTGTCGCGTGCCTGATAGAAAGCTCCGAAGATTTTCTCCTTTTCGTCAGGACTGATTCCCAATCCGTTGTCTTCCACCTCTATGCGGAAATGGGTTCCATTCTCCAGCAGGCGGCAGGACAAGCGTACATAATCCTCGGTATATTTCAAGGCGTTGCTCATCAGATTGCTGATAACCTTGGTAATGGCCTCCTGATCTATCATCGCCACGAGCTCATCGGCTGGATAATCTACATCAAGACGGATGCTTTTCTGCTCGAAGGTAGGAGCAAAGCGCTCTGCCACAGCATGCATCAGCTTCGAAATGTTGTTCAAACGGAAATGAACCTGCATGCCCTTCTGCTGCACTTTGTTGAAATCGAGCAGCTGATTGACGAGCAGGAGCAACCGCTGGGCATTACGGTCGATAACAGAAAGCGTCTGCGTGATAGTCTCACCATCGGTAAGTTTTCCGGAAACCTGTTTCCAATGCTCTTTCAGACTCTCCAAAGGTCCGATGATAAGCGTTACCGGCGTACGGATTTCATGGGCTATCATCGTGAAGAACTGCAGGCGGGCATCTCTCATCTCCTGATCCTGCTTGAGTTCCAACTGGTCGAGTTCTTCCTGATGACGGCGTTTCTCACGTTTCAACCGGCTCTGCATGAACCAGTAGATTGCGTAACCGATGAGCAGAAGATACAGAATCTTGGCTGGCAAAGACCACCAGAACGGCGGATGAACCACTATCTGCAGTTTTGCCTCATTCTTCGACCATACACCATCATTATTGGTTGCCTTAACCAGGAAGGTATAGGTTCCGGCAGGAAGATTGGTATAGTTGGCACGATGCTCGTGGGTATAAATCCAATCCTTGTCTACTCCCTCAAGTTTGTAAGCATACTGGTTCTTCTCAGGCGATACATAGCTCAGGGCGGCAAACGAGATATTGATGGTATTCTCGTTATGAGACAGATTGAGTTCTGCGGCATGACTCAGAGATTTCTCCAGCTGGTCGCTCCCCGCCTCTATCGGCTGACCGAAGAGTTCTACCGAGGTGATTGCTACAGGAGGAGCTACCTGGTTGATCTTGACGAGATATGGATAGAAGCAGTTGAAGCCTCTTGTAGAACCGAAATAGATTCTGCCATCAGAAGCCAGGAGTCCGGCGTTTGGTATAAACTGATCACAAGTGAGTCCGTCATATTTATTGAATAGCTGGACAGGTTCACCCGGCGTATATTTCACAATTCCCTTGATGGTAGAAATCCACATTACTCCCTGCGAAATGACAAGACTCGTGAATTCCTGACTAGGCGCATCGATGGAGATGCGTCGGAATATACCTTTTGAAGGCTGAAATTCGCAAAGTCCTTCGCCGGTTGCGACATAGAGCTGCCCCTTTTCGCCAATAACCAGACAGTTTACCTGATCACTCACCAGCGAAGTAGAATCATTCTCTACATGTTTATACTGTTTCCAGGCATTATTCTTGTCCAAGCGCCACAAGCCACCTCCCTGGGTAGCAAACCATACGTTGCCCTGAGGATCTTCCTTGATATCGATGGTAAGCGACTTGAACGACTTGATTTTTCTAAACTTCTGCTGCCCTTCATCGAAAAGGCTGGCTCCATCCATCGAAGCCGCCCACAGCCGGTTCTTCCGGTCGCGATAAATACAATAGGCATTACTTCCCGAAACCATTCCATCGGTCAGGAAAACCTGCTGCGCTCCGGTAGCCATATTCATTCTGATGACACCATTGCCATAGGTTCCTACCCACAGATCATTTTCATCAGCAAAGAGCGCATGAACATTATACTTGCCCATAGCCGCCTTGCCCGGATAAGAAACAAAACTGTTGGTCTGGGGATTAAAGCAGTCGAGTCCCGCATCATCCGTAGCTATCCAGATGCGATGCTGACGGTCTTCGAAGAATCTTCCTACCACATTACCACGCAATCCGCCCAGACGGGCAGAATAAGCACAGAAACGGTCTTCAAAACTCGTAGAAGGAAGATAATTCACACCACCATAGTAAGTAGTTACCCAAATGCCACCTTCATTATCATCCGCAATACCATAAACAAAGCGCTCGCTCGTACTCCGGCTCGGATTGTTGACTTCCGACAACATGTGCCAGATACGGTTCTGAATGTCATACTGCACCAATCCATCATCGCTGGCTATGAGAAGAGACTTGTTGTCGTTGCTGTAAAGCTGATGGATATGATGAACAGCATTACTCAAGGTTCCGCTGATGAGCTGTTCGGCACTACCATCGGCGTTGAGCTTGTAAAGTCCGTTTTCCCAGGTTCCGACATAAACATTGCCATCGGGAGTAGCCAGCATCGCCATGCCGTGAAACATGGTTGCATCGCCCTTCAGAGGGAATGCTTCAAACTGGTCGGTCGACTTGTTGAGATGATAGATGCTGGCTTCACCCTGGTTACAGAGCATCCATACCTGGTTGTTGGCATCAACCAGCGTACTTTTCACTTTACCCTGAATATTCTTCATCGGATACTGATGCAGTTCGTGAGTAGTCCGATTGTATCTGAACACGCCCTGTCCGCTAGTAGAAATCCAAACATTCTGATCGCCGTCAAGCGAAAAATTAAGGACTGGCGCCGTAATCTTATCACTCAGTTTCTGGAATTGGTCGGTTGCGTTACAGAACAGATAGGCTCCATTATTGCAACCTACCAGCAGTCCTTCTTCGCAAGCAGTAAGGGCGCTCACAAACTGGTCTACAGTCGTAAAGGGATTATAATAGGTTTTGACATCGTATCCGTCAAAACGGCACAATCCGTTGTCTGTACCAAACCACATGTATCCCTTGGAACCTTGAACCACGCTACGCACAGCATTACTCGGCAAACCATTATCCATCGTGATAGAGCGCCCCATTAGGTCGATAGGAGCCCATTGTGCACCCGAGTTGGTTTGCGTTATCGTATGTGGCTGCGCCTGAATATCCGTAGCCCCTTTCGAGACGAAGGCTGTCGGTACCTGCGCCTCAGCCCCTACAGGCATCATCATGCAGAGCACAGAAACCACTAGAGTAGATATCTTTCTCATTATATGAGTCTTTATTTTCTGTTGTTAGATAATTTAATGCCGCAAAATTACAAAAATATAACGAGAAATACAACAAAAAGAACAAAAAAAGCCCTGAAACAAGCAAATAGCTACTTTTTGACAGCCGCATGCACTATAGGCTGCCTTGTAAAAATCGCCATGCAGCAATACGGCTGTGGTACTCTCCTGTCCGCCTGCCGAACAGCCATAGATTGCCACATTATCAGCATCCATATAAGGATACTTCTTGGCTGCAGCCTTGATCCAGAGTTCACGAAAGTATTGGCACGCTCCTCTACCACGGTACGAAGCTTGCCGGTTTCGGCATTCATCGCCATCATCAGAGCAAGAGATGCCGATAATAAAGTCTTATTCTTCATAAGCTATGATATTTTTTATTTTAGTACCATCTCTCATCATCCTTATTGAAATCATAGGGTTTCAGAGAGTCCGGTACGAAGATGAGTTTCTGATTAATTTCAGCCAACAAAAGTACTGATAATCTTGCAAAAACGCTCACAATATCGTCTAAAATGATACAAATATCGTATTTTACCAAAGAACATCTTAGAGATTTGTCAAAAATTACATCAAAATGATAGATTTGTGCAAAAAAACTTGGGAGATATTATAAAAAGTCGTATCTTTGCCAAAAGAAATCTATAAAAAGGTATCTATGACTATTCTTCTGGGTTTGCTATTCCATACTATGGGTGCCCAGATTGTCTAAATTGACGATTCTTACGGCGGACAAAATCCGATGATACGCCTGAAGCCTCTCTCTATGAGATTGCAGATGAGTCCTACACTATCTATTTCCCAATTACCAAAAACGGAAAATAATAATTTTTAAAACAACGCTATATGAGAAATATATTCTTTATTGTACTCACCTTAATGGGTAGTATAAGCATGCAGACAGTAGCCCAAAGTTTCGAGACAGCTACAGAGGCCGTTAAGAACATGCGCATAGGGTGGAACCTGGGCAATACGCTGGAAAGTAATTCTGGAGATACATTGAACATGTGGATTGAACATTGGACTGACCGAAGCCCATCAAAGTATGAGACAGCGTGGGGACAGCCTGTTGTTAATCCAGCGCTTTTCCAGATGCTGAAACAGGCAGGATTCAACGCCGTGCGCGTGCCCGTCACATGGTATCCCCACATGGAAGCCACATTCCAGTTTAAAGGCTCTGACAATAGTATCTGGTATCCGTGGAAGGACCCATTGGGGACGCAGATACAGCAGACATGGATAAAACGTGTGCATCAAGTGGTGGACTATGTCATCAGCCAAGGTATGTATTGTATTCTCAATGTTCACCACGATACTGGGGCATCCAATACGGCATGGCTCATTGCCGACGAAAATGTCTATAACCAGCAGCATCAGCGGTTCGAAGCCGTCTGGCAACAGATTGCGGAGGAATTTCGCGACTATGACGAGCATCTGCTTTTTGAGGGCTACAATGAAATGCTTGACTCGAAACGCTCATGGTGTTTCGCCTCATTTGGAGCCAATGGCGGCTATGATGCGTCCATCGCCAAATCGGCTTACAACGCCATCAACAGCTATGCACAAAGCTTCGTCAATACCATACGTGCTACAGGCGGCAACAACCTGCAACGCAACCTCGTGGTCTGTACCTATGGTGCATGCGATGGCAGTGGAACATGGAACAGCCATCTGAAAGACCCGCTGAAGGAGATGAAGTTGCCCGAGGACGTGGTGAGCGAGCACCTGATATTTGAGGTCCATTCGTATCCGAAAATTGACAATCTGACAACTGCCAAAAACGAGGTAAGGAATCTCATCAAGAGCTGGAATTCGCACCTCATCAGCAAAGGGGCTCCTCTTATCGTCGGTGAATGGGGAACCAGTACAGATAATGCCTATGAAAACCATCGCGACAACTACCTGGAATTTGCCAAGCACTTCATAGCAATGACCAAAAGCTATAATATAGGGACTTTCCACTGGATGGGACTTACGGACGGAGAGCATCGTAGCGTGCCAGAATTCAACCAACCCGACTTGGTAGAAGCCATTATCAAAGGCTACTATGGTGAGGAAGGCTATACTGGTGTTACAACAATAACAGCAGATAGAAACGAGATGGTGGACGTATATTCTCTCCACGGAGTGCGACTCCTCCATCAAGTACCATATTCCCAACTGCAGAGTCTGTTGAAGAGCGGAATCTACGTGGTAAGAGGCAAGAAAATAATAGTCAGATAATAATACATATTCAAGTTTCGCAAGTTCAGAAGTTAAAGGAGTTATCGCTCCCTACGGTCGCTGAGGAGTTAAGACAACAGTCTTTTTGGCATAGTTTTTAAGCAGCAAGACATATGTCTTAACTCCTTAACTTCCTTAACTCCTTTAACTTCCTGATATGCGAAAGTTCAGTAAATCATGTTAAGTTCCGCTTGCAAAATAACTACTTTTTCATGAGACTAAGTGTAAAAAATCGTCCCAAATACCATTAAAATAATAGATTTACGCAAAAATACTTGGAAGATATTATAAAAAGTCGTATCTTTGCCAAAAGAATTCTATAAAAAGAACAGATTATGAGATTATCAGAAGAACGATATGACAATCCTGCCTATCGAGATATAAAAAATTCGATCGATACTGCGAAGGAAGAAGGTAGAGAAGAAGGTAGGAAAGAAGGCAGAGAAGAAGGTGTTGCCAAAGAAAAGTTGGCCACCGCCAAGCGTCTTCTCGGCATGGGGCTCACACAAGAACAAGTTGCCAAAGGTACAGGCCTTTCAATAGAAGAAATAGAGAGACTTGTTTAAACAATGATAAAACAAGGAAACCATCTGATAGCATTAGTTCTATCGGATGGTTTTCTTTTTAATACGAAACCTCAATGTTGTATTCCTTTATCATTATGATGAAAGAATGCTTTCTTGAGTATTCTTAAAGGCTAAAACACATAGCTGATATGATGTGAGAAGACCAATCTATCGCCTTAAAGAATTAGATGTATGCGATTGCTGCCATATGACAGCAAGGTTGTCGGCAATTGCCAGCAATGTTGCTGGCAGTTGACAGCAATGTTGCCGGCATATGGCAGCAACCACACAAATCAAGAAGTTCAAGCCAAATAAACGTGGAAGTATGACTGTTTAAGTAATGAGTTATAGGGTATTAAGACAACACATCTTACGCTTCGGATATGTACGTATTAAAAGGAGAAACGAGAGTGTTATCAATATAAGTGGAGAAACAAATAAGTTCCGTTGCATTCCGCAAAACAACAGTTTTACCTCAGCAACGGAACTAACTATATTAACTATGCAAATTTCATCTTGATGGTGATACCCGTAAAGCCCTCAGCCTTTACTTCGCCAGCCTCCAATGTAGCACTTGCAATCTCAGAAGGCTGCAACTTGTTTACCCAAAGGGCACCAATCTTGTCATCATAGCCTGAACCTGTGGCAAGCCAATCTGTCTGATAAAGGAGATAAATCTGCATCTTATATTTGTTTCATGATTTATGTGTTAAGTTGATTTTGATTAGATACAGGAATCAAAAGAGCTGGAAAAAAATCGCCCAATAGCTTATGTGTTTTGCTATTGGGCGAATTATTCGTTATCTCAAAGGAATCGCATTACTGCCTGTTATCATAATTTGGCAGGTCTCGTCTGCGACGCATCACACAACTCTTGCCCACACGTCTCTGACCTGTCAATGCCACAATAATTCCCCGACCAAACATACGTTCGATGCGATCAGAATAGCCTAATTTTTCTAGTATTTGCTGTTTCATATAAGTAAAACTTTTCACGTAAACCCATTTTGCCTTCTTCAGTTTCGCCACGGCAGCATTAATCATATCGTGGGTTCCACTTCCGTCGGTCACATATTTCTGAACCATTCTGCCATAACTGATGGCATCTTTCAGTTCTGTACTTGTGGTCTCGTTTGGCCATCCCGCTCTTCTCAGGAGAGCAGAGAGAGGACGCAGGTCTTCCATTTCGGCAAGAATGCCAGGGCGCATCGTGTTGATGGCACGGTTCAGGATGGCAGTAGTGCCTTCCAGTTCGTCCTGGGTTACCTTCTTCTTGCCCTTTGCCACCAGTTCCTGTGCCTGAGCCATCAGCTCCTGCAACTCTCGCAGCACAGGCTAAGGTAGAATTCTCTTCTCCTGTACCAGCCAAGAGCAGTATCACCGACGGACTGGTTCCTGCCGATGAGAACGACCGCTCTATCCCATACATCCACTGGTGGCCAAAGAAAAACACTACAGAGTGGATTACCTACACCTTCCCTGAGAGCAAGGAAATCAAGACCAGCACCGTATATTGGTACGACGACCAGCCATGGGGCGGTTGCAAGGTGCCAGACAGCTGGAAGCTCTACTATCAGGACGAGGCAGGCAACTGGAAGGAAGTTCCAGGAGCCGATGCTTATCCATGCAAGCGAGGTGTAGCCTGCATCGTGAATTTCGACCCAGTGAAGACCAAGGCTGTGAAGCTCGAACTGAAGCAGCCAGAGACTCTGTCCTGTGGTTTGTTTGAGTGGAGCGTGAAGTAACAAGATTTATTTTTAAATATTTTTCTTTCAAGAATTGCCATATTGCCATACCAGCCAGTAATCTCTCTGATTACAAAGCTGTTATGGGTATGGCAATTCTTTATTTTTAGGGGTTATCTGCCATATATTGCCAATATGATGATAACATGATTTACTGACGTATTGATTTGTTGTCGTTTATATATGCATGTCATATGATAAAACGTTTTACATGAATTTTTATTGGCATTTTACCAAGTGATAACCTTATCTACGATTTCTTGTTGCTCCAAGCTACTTCTTCGCAGATAGATACGTGTTGTCTCTATGCTTTCATGTCCCATGAGGTCGGCAAGCAAGGCTATATCGTTGAACTTCTCCAAGAAATTCTTGGCATAACGATGGCGGAACGAGTGAGGGTAAACCACTTTTTCATTCAAGCCATACTTCATCGCATAGTTCTTCAACTGCTGTGATATGCCTCTTGTCGTGATGCGCTCGCCAAAGCGATTAAGAAAGAGATAGCCACTTGTGCGGTTGAGTGTCTGCAACCACTTTGCTGTTTCCGTGCGCAATGTCTTGGGGATATAGATACGCCGTATCTTGCCACCCTTGGTATAGATGTCGTAATAGCCTACTTGCACGTGCTCAACCTTGATTTGCACAAGTTCGCTCACTCTGGCACCAGTCGCAGCTAAGAAACGCACCACAAAGTACCACTCCAAGTTGTTTTCCTTCTTCAACTTGTTCTTCAAGAAGGTGTAGTCGGCATTGCTGATGACATTCTCCAAATAAGAACGTTGCTGCACCTTGACCGACTTCAAGCGAAGCTTAGTCTTGCCTACAAATACAAGGTACTTGTTCAACGCCTGAATACGGAGGTTCACCGTCTTTGGCTTGTAAGTCTCAATCAAGTAGGTCTTGTAAACCAACAAGTTTCTCTTGTTCAACTCTTTGTGTCGAGAGCCAAACTCCTTTACGGCATACAGATATGCCGAAATCGTGTTCTTAGCCATATTGCCTTGGCTTAGGAACTCTTCAAATTTGTCTAATTCCATTTCTATTCGTTTATTAGTAAAACATAAAGTTGTCCATATAAATAGGCATGGTATTGTTCTATGAGTTCCTATTATGAGAAGATACTT
>ERZ1034928.120-NODE-120-length-47660-cov-5.664930_pt1 | contig 47660 bp, 41 predicted proteins | sample MGYA00520627_ERZ1034928 | MGnify/ENA primary metagenome ERZ1034928 (study PRJEB33766, sample SAMN09781755) | gut metagenome | biome: gut microbiome | host: Homo sapiens | place: Madagascar | study: EMG produced TPA metagenomics assembly of the PRJNA485056 data set...
CGGCCTCGCCTTCGACTCCAAGACGCGCCGGCTCATTGACGCGGACGTCGAGAAGGTCCAATGAGGATGGAACAGCGGATGTGCCAAACTTGCGTTTGGGTCGTGTTCGGGGTTGACTTGCGCGTCCGAATCGGGTATCATTTGCTTCCGTTCAGCCGATTTCAGAAAATCAATCCAAGGAGTTTGAGATGAACATCAAGAGTGGTCTGCTTGCGTGCGCGCTCGCCGCGTTCGCCGTTCAGCCGGTTCTCGCGCAGGACGCCGAGGAGAAGGAATACGCCGGTGCGCCGGACGCGAAGTCCTACGGCTACACGGTGCTCGCCGTCGGTCTTGCGACGCCCGCCGCGTTGCCCTGGGGGTTCAATTGGGACATCTTCGGCCTGGATGTCAATCTCCTTTACGGGGACTGCAACAAGATGTACGGTCTTGAGGTCGCGGGTCTCGCGAACACGGCCCGCCTTGACATGATCGGCATCCAGGCGTCGCTCGGTTTCAACCTCGCGAACCGCAAGGCGAAGGGTGCGATGGTCTCCTGCTTCAACATGTGCAACCGCACGACCTACGGCCTGAGCGTCGATCTGGTCGGCATGAACCGCGAGTTCTACGGCTTGTCGGTCGATGTCCTTGGCGCGATGACGGATTCGTCGTTCTACGGTCTCGGCGTGGCGGGTCTCGCGAGCGCGGTCCGCGAGGACATGTGGGGCTGGCAGCTCGCGTTGGGCGCTACGTTCGCCCGCCGCGTGCATGGTTTCCAGACGGCCCTTCTCCTCAACATGACGGATGAACTGCGCGGCGCGCAGCTCGGTCTTGTCAACTACGCGGCCACGGCGTCCGCCGGTTTCCAGGTCGGCCTCGTGAACCTGATCATGGACAACGAGGTTCCGTTCATCCCGATCTTCAACTGCTACTTCTGATCGGAGCAGCCCATGCGACTGTAGCTCAATTGGATAGAGCGTTGGCCTCCGAAGCCGAAGGTTGCTGGTTCGATCCCAGTCAGTCGCACCATTTGAAAAAAACAAAGAAAGCACTGAAAGACAGTGCTTTCTTTGTTTGTGTATGCTATTGGGTTATGATACAGATTATGATACAATTGACTTCAGAAAAAAGAACGCAATAAGCGAAATGTACGAAAATGCTTTACAAAAACAATGGCGGAAAAACGTGGTGGGTGATGTTCCGGGATCCTCGTCGTCCCGGAAAGTTCATCCGCAAATCGACCGGCACGACCTCCATCGAGCATGCGCGGTCGATCGAGGAGGCCGTGCATCTGTCGATCAAGGGTAAGATAGAAGACAAGAAGCTGAAGTCCATTCTCGAAGCCGTCTTCGCCGGGGAGCGCAGGGAATCAGGCTTGCCAATCGGCCAGTTGTGGGCGACGTACGAGCGGTTCATGTCGATGCGCGATCGCAAGCCCGGCGAACGGCTCGTAAAGCAGCGGAAGAAAAACCTCGAGGATTTCATCGAATGGACAAAAGCCGAATTCCCGATCGCGACGGTCGACGAGGTGACGTTCGACTGCGCAATGGCGTACGCCGAGTTCCTGAAGAAAACGAGGCCGAAGGACAAAACGAACAAGGCGAAGCTGAAGGACAAAAGCCGGAAAGAATATATCGGGAACCTCTCCACGATCTGGAAGGCCGCAGAAGCCCTGCAAGGCGTCCGCAACCCGTGGAAGGATCTTCGTCCGGCCGTGCGCGACGGGCAGCGCCACGCCGCGTTTACGCGCGCCCAGGAGAAGGCCGTGCTCGCGGCCGCGAAGGCGAGCGCCGTGCCGCACTGGCACGAGGCGTGCCTTATCGCACGGTGGACCGGCCTCAGGAAGCACGACATAGTCTTTCTGGAATGGAGCAAGGTTGACTTCGAGAAGGGCGTCATCCGCACGAAGCCGATCAAGACGCAGGGTTACAACATCGAGGTCGAAGTCCCGATGGTGGCCGTGTTGCGCGACGCGCTGAAGGGCCTGTTCGCGAAGGGCCGAAAGTACGTGCTTCCCGAGTTCGCGAAAGCCTATCCGGGAGATCCTGGAGATTGCACGTTCGCGGAAGTCCTAAAGGCGGCCGAAGTGGACGACCCGACGATTACCTTTCACAGCTGGAGGCACACCTTCAGGACGCGCCTGGCAGAGGCCGGGGTCAGCAACGACCTCGCAAAGCGGCTCGGCGGATGGACGCAGGACGCGACCATGCAACGGTACGACCACGCCGACAAGACGGAGGAGATCCGCCGGGCCCTGGAAGCTACTTCCTCTTCTGCTGCTCGCCCTTGACGCGGTAGCGGTAGATCTTGCGGAGATCGCGCACGGTCGAATTGCTGTCGCTCATCCAGCGTCCGGCGGCATCGAGCATGTTGTCCCATGTGTCGCCGTCCGAATCGAAGATCGCTTCCAGAAGCTTTGCCCCGTCGTTCACCTGGTTTTTCAGCCACGCTTCCATCGGCAGCATCGAGGAGCCTCCCTTGATCGAGTAGCCCTTGATGGCGCGTTCAAGCGTGTACTTGCAGCAGAAGCCGGAGACGAACAGCGAAGCGTATGGCCCAAGGAGACAGGAGATCACCCAGTCCTTCAGCTGGTCTTCCGGCGGCTCCTGCCCGAGGCACGCCTTGTAGAGCTCTCCCATCCAGAAATAGGCCGACGTCAGGATGAAGTGGTTGAGGAGAATCGCGCGGCCCAGACTGCCCCAGCGCTTCACCGAGTGCGGGTTCGCGATGACCTCGCGGACTGCCCGCACCTCGTACTGGAGGTACTGCTGCTGCGTGGAAAGGAACTGGAACATGATGCGCCCGATCTTGTTCCGGCGCTGGATCGAGGTCAGGTTCTCCATCCGTCCCGACTGCTGTGTCCGTTCGACGATGCTCCAGGTTTCGGCCATCGCGTCTTCTGCGGACATGCCGCGCGCAAGGCAGTCACGGTAGATGCCCTGCCCGACGACGAGGGCCGGCACGACGTCGCCCAACTTGTTCGTGATCATGCTCGCCTGAAACATCCGCTTCAGCGCTCCCGCGCCGTTCTGGTTCAAGGCGTTCCGCACGACCTCGGAGGATCCCACTTGCCAGCGCGTCCGCCTCTGCTCGGAGTCCCAGATGCGGCGCATGGCCGCCATGCCTTCCGGCGTGAACGCGTTCACCGTGTACTTTGCCGTATTGACAAGCCCGATCTCGAACCCAAACGCCGGAATCGAGGTCGTTTGCTTGAACATGACGCCGACATTTCCCCCGAGCGCGCAGAGCGCCGTCCACCCCCGGATCTGATCCGAGAAATACTGGACGCCCGCCGTCGAGCGGTCATACGCGCCATGTCCGGATAGGATGTCGGTTATGAATCCCTGCATGAGCGAATTGACGGATTCGCCGTGGTTCGCGATGACGGACGCCTGGAGTTCGCCACGGCCGAAGATGCCGCGCATCTCAAGGCCGAGCTTCGCGTGATGCTTCCACTGTGCCGCCTCCTCCATCCTTGAGGCCCACATCGAGAAGATGTCGGCCGACGTGTCGAAGTCGCGTTCGTTCCTGACGCGCGGCGTCAGGGCCTTCGGGAAGATCGTCCAGCCGACGGCCTCGCCTTTCTCCAGGCCCTGCTTCTCGAGCATCATCTTCACGGGGAAGTAGTTCGGAAGCTCCGCGTAGACGCCGATCCCGAAGAGGGAGTTGCAGACGCCCGAAAGCTCGCTGCGGTTCTGCTCGTACCACTGGCCGAGCCATTTCAGCATGTTCATGTCGGCCGGAGTGAGCAGCCGCATGATCTTCTGCGCCTGTCCCTCGCGCTTGTGCTTCACGATGTTGTCGTGGTAGCCGCCGATCCATTCCGTGCGCGTCTGGCCGGGGTTGTCCTCGTCCTCGACCTGCACCTTGCGTCCCTCCTGGAGAAGCGAGACGAGCAGCTGGAGCGCGCGGCCCTTGGTGGGCGTGACGCGCTTTCCACCGACGACCCCCATAAACTCGGTGAAGCGCTCGTCCGGCGCCATCATCCCCTTCATGACGGCGTTGAATCTCTTGCCGTAGATGCCCTCGACGGCGTCATGGAAGGCGTCGTTGTGGCGGCGCTTCTCGGCCTCGGAGCGGTCGCCGGCCTTCTGAATCTCGCGGGAAATGTAGTCGATGATGTCCTTCACGGCGGCGGCGTCCGCGTCGGATGCGTGGCGCATGCAGTCCTGGAGAAGCGAGACGAAGCCCATGTGGCCGGTGATGCTCATGTTGTCGGTGATGAAGCGGTTCAAGGCGTCCGCCTTGCCGTCTTCGCGGATGGTCGTGCGCTTCGGATCGGCGAACGCGACGGCCAGCAGGTGCGCCGCCTTTTTCGTGCGGATGTCGCGGTCGGACATTTCGCGCACGATGTCTTCGGCCGAACCTCGCTCAAAGGCCTCCCACCACTGGGCCGCCGTGTCGATCTCCCCGAGCGGCTTGTAGCGGAGCGCGCCAAACTCCCGCAGAACATTCAGCTTGCGGATCGTCTCGACGAACTCGCGGCTCTGGTCGCGGTCGCGCCCGGCGTCCTTGAAGTCCACCGACAGGGCGTCCAGCGTCTCCTGGAGCTGGCGCGCCTCTTCTGCCGCCGCGTCCGGAGTAAGCCACATGGCGTGACGCATGTAGCGCGCGCGGAGCTCCGCTTCGGCCGAAACCTTGCGCTTGCCTTCCTCCTTGTCCGGCTTGAACCGGCCCTGGGCGCCGAACCTCTCGCGGAGGAACAGGTCGAGCTTTTCGCACTTCTGTTTCTGCGTGTCGCGGATGCGCTGGGCGTTTATGAGCGCGCCGACAAACTCCATCTCGGACATGAGGCCGGCGACGGTCGCCGCGGCGTCGAGCTTGGATATGTACGACATGGCCGTCTCGCGGCTCCTGGAGTAGGTGAGGTCGCGGCACAGCTTCGCATAGACGCTCTGGGCGGTCTTGCGCAGGAACTGGACGGCCACGAGGTCGCGCCAGACCTCGGCGTTCTGCCCCAGGCCGTGTTCCTTGATCCACTGGCGGCGGGCCAGCTCCGCGACGAACCGCGCAAGGTGGCGCGGGCTCTCGAGGTTCAGGCCTTCCTTGGCAACGGCGGCGGCAAGGAAGTCGCCGTCGCCAGACGGGGAATCGTCCGGAACGGAACCTTCCGCGCCATCCTCCGACGATTCGCCCATCGCATTTTCGTTCTCGGCGTCCCGGCCGGCCGCCGCCTTGCGGTTCTTGCGGTTCTGCTCGTCCGTCTCTGCGGCCGTCCTGGACGCGGAAAGAATGTCGTCCACGACGGCCTTGACCTTTGCGTCGATCTCCGCCGGCTGCTCCTCCGACGCCGCAGCCTGTTCCTCCGCCTCCCCGGCGCCCGTGTCGGCGACATGCTTGGCCGCGTCGTCGCTTTCAGCTGTAAGCGGGTTCTCCGCGAGGCGCATGATCGTCTCGGAGAGGTTGATGCCGTAGGCGTTCTCGATGTTGTCGGCGTCGATGCCGGTCTGGACGCGCACGGCGTCCTCGATGATCCGCGCCTGGCGTTCGTCGATCTCGCCCTTGACGCGCTGCGCGAACACGCCCAGCCGCTGTCCCTTGCGGGCCTCCTGGCGCATCTCGCGCCCGAACTGCTCGCGGGCCGCGTCGGGCAGGTGTTCGAGGATGAGGGATTCGCTGACGCCCCTGTCGAAGTCTTCGCGGATCCTCTTGCCGAGCTTCCGCGCGTCGCTGATGACGCGGAGGGTTTCGCGCCCGATGTCGGCTGTCGCGTATTCGGGATGCAGACGGCGCATCAGCTTCTGCACGGTGTTCATCTTGACGGCGCGGTCGGAGAACTTCTCGGAGTTGCCGAGCGCCATCCGGGTCGCGACCGCTACGGAGATCAGCTCGTCGTCCGAAAGCGCGTTGAGCGGGTTCGGGTATGCGAAGCGCGGCGCCTCCGTCGAGAACAGAACCTGGTCTTCGAGTCCGGGCAGGATGTACTGCCCGTCCACGGCGGTTGAACGGCCTACGAGTCCAGGCCGCCCCAATCGTCCATCAGCTCCTGTTCCGTCGGCTTCTCCTCGTTCAAGCCCCTGTCCATCCAGTCGCCTAACGTCTCCGTAGGCGGGGTCGAGGTAGTTTCCGTCTTCCCAGAAGGGCTTTTCCCCGAGGGGGACGTCGTTTGAGAACTGGTCATAGTAGTCAGCCTCCTTCTTCACTTCATTATATGCGCGCGTCGGGTTGTCCTGGCACGCACGGATGACGAGCGGATTGATCCAGCGGCCCGTGGCGAGCGTCCGCAGGAGCGCGCGCCCGAACGCATGGAGGATCGGCACGCGGTTGTTGTGCAGATACACCGTGTAGCCGACGGCATGCCATTCCGCGATCTTCCTGCGCAAGCCCTCCACGTCGTCGCCGAGAACCGGCAGCACGACATTCTCGCCGCGCCTCGGGTCGTCCTCGGCCCGGTGCTGGATGTCGTAGATCATGCGCTTGTTCAAGCGCGAGCTTTCGGCGTGGACGTAGTTCGCGCCGTTGCCGTCGTTGAATCCCGGAAGTCCCTTCTTGCAGGCGTCGCAGTCGAGGACGCGCGAACGGTACCAGACGGAAAGCGCGTTCGCGAAGACGGACGACTTTCCGGCGGCGGGCGGCCCGACGATGATGTCGATGCGGAAGTCCTTCTGCGTCTCGTAGGTCGGGTTCTGGAGCGAAATCGGCGGCAGGTCGGGACGGCCCTCGTTCGCGGCGACGATCAAGGCGTCCTCCTTCGCCGTGCCGTCCGCGCGCGTCTCCAGAGCCTCGTTGTTCTCGCCGCTGATCGTGTCGTTCATCAGCTTGTCGTACACCTGCTGCTGGATGGCCTTGCGCTCCGGCGTGAACTGGCGGCGTCCGTCCGGGCCGACAAGCGTGACGCTCGGATCGTCCGTCGAGGAGTCGCTGCGGAAGTTCGGAAGGACGCCGTTCCTGATCTCGTCCGTCGCCTCGGCCGACGTTATCAGCCGGTCGAGGAGCGACGCCGTTTCCTCCGGCGTGAGGTCTTCCGCGAGAAGGGCCTCGTCGATTATCGAATTGAGCTCGCGGCCGATCGCCCGCTGGAACTGCCTGGCCTTCGCCCATCGCGTCCCCGTCTCTGTTGGAGTGCCGTCGGGCTTGAAGTAGTCCTTCAGCCCCGGAAGTAGGTCGGTTCGACCGCTTACACTGTCAGATTGTCCGGCAAGCCGAGCTGTTCGCGAATGAGCTTCCCGCTCTCTCTGAACTCTTGCCGCATCGAGGCGATCTCGGAGGGTGTCAGCTCGTAGCTTGCGGAGTTCGCGGGCTTGGGACTGGGTGAGTTCCGCGACGCCGTTTGCGATTCCTGCTTGTTGGAGTTCTTCATCGAGGTTGTTCCCGAATTTCGCGTACAACCCTTTGATTGCATCGCGACTGATTGATATGGTATCAGAAAACTGGCTCGCTGTCAAGGTGGTGACGGCGACAATTTTTCCGCCTTTCGACTGGATGTACTTCCTGAGTTCGTTCAACGTTCCGCCCTGCGTCACGTGATCGTCCACAAGGATGTATTCTGCGCCGCGCGAGACGGCACCGGCAAACGCCGCGCGGCGCATCATGCGCTCCACGGCGTTTGCGCCCGTATGGTTGGCCCGCACCGTCTGGACGATCTTGTCCGTGAGGCGTAGGCCGGTGATCCTCTGGATCATGTAGCCATAGACGAACGGGATCTTGTTGCGGCCCGTCAGCTCCTCGGCGATGACCGGCACGACGATCGCGCGCGGATGCTCTGCGGCCAGCGCGCGGAGCTTGCCCCATTTCGGGTTCGGCCGCTTGCCGACGCGCTCCTCCCCGAGGATGTTCCGGACAAGCTCGATCGCCGCGCCGTCGCTTCCGGCCTTCGCCCGCGTGTGCAGGTCGAGCCACTTCTTCTTGATGCTGGCAAGCGTGGTCTGGAGCATGACCTTCGGAAAGTTCTCCGGCCACGGCTGCACCCTGCCCTCGGCCGGGATGCCCTCCAGTATCTCGCGCTTGCGCATCGCGTCCTGGAGGTCCTTCGAGATGGAGTAGCGCATCTGGCCGTCCGTCCACTTGTGGTCGACGCGGATGTTGTCGTCGCGGAACGAGACGTAGTTCCACCCCGCCTCATCGCCGTCCTTCACCGCCTTGCCGTAGGAGTCCGCCGGGTACTTCACGCCGTCGATGCCCGCGCGGGCGAGGAACTCCGACGCCGCCTTGGGCGAGCCGAGCGCCTCCGACAGCTGCCCGTACACCTCTCCGCCCGTCGCGGCAAGGTCGAGGTACTGTTCGAGGTAGTCGCGCAGCACGTCGTCCGGGTAGTAGTCCGGCGCGGCGTCCTCGCCCTCGACGTCCCGCCACGTTAGCCCGTCGCGCTCGATGTCCTTCTTCCGCTCGCCGTTCACGAAGTCCAGAAGGCTCTCGTTCGAGCCCATGTCCTTCAGCGCGTCGAGAATCCATTCGCCCTGCTCCTCGCTCACCGGCTCGTACCACTTCAGCAGGTGGCTCTCGTCGCCCGGCGCGCGGTCGGTGAACCACGTCTGCTCGTAGAGGTGTTCTGATGGCGTTTGCGGCGGCGTCACGTCGTCCCTGTTCTTTTCGAGCCATTCGGCCGCTTCCCGTGCCTTGGGGGCTGCTCTTTCAGTCCAATCGTCCGTGCGAAGGAACTGAATCGCCGCGTCTACCGAACCTTCCCGTGCGACGTATTTCAAGGCGAAGGTGCGGACGGGATCGTGTTCGAGTTCCGAATCGAACTTGCCCTTGTATTTCGGCCACATCTCGTCCGGTGTCGAAGCGCGGCGCTTCGCATCCGAGTTCGCATACCCCTCGGCGACGCCGCGCCGGTCGCTCGCGTAGAGCCCCCAGCCGTAGACCTGATCCCCGGTGCCCGTGCCGACGGCGTGGAGCGACGGCTTCTCGTAGTCGGCCGCGCTGCCGGTATAGACGCCGGAGATGGAGTAGCGGGCCTCGCCAAGATCAACTCGGCCGAGCCTTGATTTCTCGAGCCGCTTCATTCCCTTTCTGTCGAGCGTGAATATTTCCGAACTGCGGACGCTCATCCAGTCGCGGCCCGTCGCGTCGCTCCAGAGGAAGTCCGTGACGTTTCCGATTTCCATCTGCCTCCGCAGTACGGCGTCGGCGTCCCTTCCGTAGTCCTCGATCGCCTGGTTTCCTATGACAAACAGGAAATGTCCGCCAGTGGCGCCGCGATAGTCCGCGAGCGTCTGCGAGAGGCTTTCCTTTCCGGCGACAAGTTCGGCCATGGGCACGTTCGCGACGGACATGACGCTGTTCGCCTTGGTGTCAACCGTGATGAACGTCAGGACTTTCCCGCGCTCCGTCGCGTCGCGCTGAAGCTTCATGAAGAAACTCACGATGTCCGATAGGCCGAAGTTCCTTCCCGGCTCGCGAAGCGGGCTGCTGATGGCCTCGCTTCCCTTCGACGGATTGTCGTAAGGCTTCCCGTGGTACGATGCTTCAAGCGCCTTCGCGTCGATCCTCTTGGGGCTGTAGTTTCCCCACTTGTCAAGTTCCGCGTAGGTGTCGTGGTCGATGATGACGTGACCGTCCAGCTGGATGTTCTGCCGCTCGAAATAGTTGCGGAGCATGTTTGTGGCGTTGATGTCGGCTTGCGACGGCGCGACACTTCCAGACGGATGGTTGTGCAGAAGCCACACGCCATCCGGCTTCAGCTTCCTTGCCATCCTCTCTATCTCTCCGTATGTACCGCCGTTCGGCGTATCGACCGACACGTCTGTCGAACCGGGAAGCCGTGCCGTCACGCCGGTCTGCCAGACGACCTCGCCGTTCTTCGTGAAGATGTAGCGGAAGGTCTCGAAGCACGGATTCCTGTACACCTGCGCAAGCGCGGCCAGGTCTTTTGCCGTCCTTATGGTCTTGCCGATGAGGGTCGTCCGCGCCTCGCCGTGGAAGTCGCGGTTTATCGAGTTCCCCAGCTCCGTTCCGCCGATCTGGTCGAGGACGCGCTGCGCCTCGGTCTGCGCGGCATGGAGGTTCTGCTTCTCGGCTTCCGACAGGTGCGAGGTGTCGATCGAGAAGCGCGCGGCGCCGTTCTCGCCGCCGGTCGCCCGCTGCGCGGCCATGACCTCGGCGCGGGTGGCGGGCGCGGCGCCGAACATGTCTTCCGTCTCGGTGTTGACGGCGCGGACGTTCTCGATGTAGTCCGTCAGGTAGCCGGTGATGAGGTCGATCGCGCGCTTCTTGCCGACGGCGCTCTCCACGTCCTCGCGGTCGAAGCTGCGCTCGGCCTCGGCGCGGGCGAAGAGGTCGCCAAGGATCTTCGCCTCGTCCGTCGGCGCGCGGAACATGTCGCCCTGCGCCATGAACTGCTCCCACGAGACGCCGCGCAAGCGGTGGCCGTCCTTCGCCGTCTCGCGCCAGTCGTGGCGCGTCTTGCCTTTCTCGACGCGGGCGGACTCGTCCTTGTCGCGCCATTCCGTGAAGAGCTGCAAGGCCTCCGCAAGCGGGGCGCGGAGGTCGTAGGCGCTCTTGTCCTCTGAAAGATCCATCAGCTCCGGTGTCATCTTCATGAGAGCCCGCAGCTCGTTCTGCATGTCGAGCCGTCCGGCGTTCGACATGATTTTCTGCAAGAGCGCGCCCGTGCCCTCGCCGCCCAGGAGGACGGCCAGCGCGGCGTTCTGGATGCGCGTCTGGCCCTCTTCGGCGAGCGAGCCGTCCTCGGCGATCATGCCCTGCGCGCCGGTCTCCTGGCGGAACTTCCCGATCGCCTCGCCGCTCTTCGTCTCGTCGATGCGTCCGTCGGCGCGGAACGCCATGCGCGGCAGAAGGTTGTTGTCGAGGAGGATCTTCGCGTCGTTGCCGGCCTGTTCGCGGACGTTGAAGCCCCGGTTCTGCGACTCGTTCGCAAGCCGCACGACCTCGTGGACGTCCGCCTTTCCGTCGGGCGACTCGATGCGCTCCAGCACGAACACGAGGAGCGGCTTCTTGACGCCCTCGCCGATCTCGAGACCGCGCTTCGCCGCGTCCTCGCGCACGAACTTCTCGAGGTTTTCCGCCGTGCCTTTCGCGTAGCCCCGCCGGACGCCGTTCACGCGGTGGTTGCCGATGATGACGTCGCCGTTCGGCAGCATCCAGACGACGCCGTTTGAGGCGATGGGCTGGACGGTTCCGATCTGCAAGGGGTCGGGGTTCGCGCCGATCTTCTCGACGAGGGCGCGGCTCTCCTCGCTCCTGTCGTCGCGGTTCTGGTTGCCCCGGTCGTGGTAGTTGGAGTCGGTGGACGTGACAAGCCCCGTCTCCACGTCGCGCACCTCCAGCCGTCCGACGAGCTTTACGTTGCTGTTCGGCAGCCCGACGCGGTAGTACCGCTGGTTCGGCGTGGACGCGTCGGCGGGACTTTCGGCGGTGGCGACGGGGACGGAGGACTGGGCTAATTTTGCGCCAGCGATTCCGTTTTCGTCCACGGATGCGTTTTTCGCCTGATTTTGCGCGGTATTCTGCTGGACTAATTTCTCGTTTCCGACTGACGTTTCGTCCACACCTTGCCGCATCTCCGCTTCCTGCGCGGTACGGTCGGCATCCGTCACCTCGACCGGCATTGCCGATTTCGTGGCGGCGGCCTCTCCGGTCGGCTGCGCGGGGAGCCTGGAAAGCTCCACGCCGAGCGCGCCGGTGCCGAGTTCCCCGCGAAGGATCTTGTCGTAGATGTCCTTCAGCGCGTAGGGCTTGCCGGTCTGCGGGTCTGTCACCTCGTCACGCTGGCCGAACTGCGCGAAGAAGTTGACGAGCCGTCCGGCCCATCCGTCGATCGTCTTGTCGAAGCGCGACGAAACGGCGTGTGAAACGTAGTGGCCGCTCGCGTACCGCTCCATCTGGTGCGCCATCTTCTCGTCAAGCTTACGTTCCCAGTTGTCCGCTGTGACGTCAATGCCCAGCGTCTTTGCGAGCTGCTGCACGTCCGCGTCGGCCAGCGTCCCCCTGACGAACTGCCAAAGCGCGTGGAAGGTCTCGTGGCGCACGGTCGCCTGTGTCGCCGCCGGGCCGTAGCCGATGTCGGCGATATGGCCGTTGGCAAGGCGTATCACGCTGTCTGCGTTAACGCGCACCTTCTTGCCCTTGGCGTCCGTCAGCTCGAAGACGCCGCTTCCCATTCGTGCGGCGTTTGACGCGAAAAGCGCCTCCTGATACCGCTGTGCGTCTGAAAGCGTTTCCCACCTTATGCCGTCACCCAGTTCCTCGTGCCGCTCGTTGAAGGAGTCGCCGAACGCGCTGCCGATCTTGGTGTTCTCGTCCGCCTCCGACCGCAGCTCGTCCGAGAAATCGCCCACGCGATAGGCGATAGTCTTCTCCGTTCCGTCGTCCATCCTGACGCGACCGGAGTAGACGCCCGCGTCGGGATCGGACGCGAAGCTTCCCTCGACGTAGCCGGGAAGGACGGTCTTGATCGTCTCCTCGTCGATGTCCGCAAGCGACATGTTGAGCGAAGTCCAGGCGCGGACGGTCGGCGAGAACGCCGCCGCTTCGGTCTCGGTCTGGAGGCACTGCGTCAGCACCTCGGCCGTCTTCACGTCCACGCCGGCGGCCTGTGCGACCTCGCGCACGACGTCGCCCGTCTGCGGGTTGCGGAACGCCTGGCGCGCCGCCGTGATCGCCTCCTCGAAGCGGCGCGGGTTCTTCTGCGCCTCGCCGCCCTCGCCCCGCCAGTGCTTCTCCACGGCGTTGCGGACGTCGATGGCTCTTTGAAGATAATCGACAATCCCTGCATCGTAATCGAACGCCCGGGACGGGTCTTCGTCCTTCTGGGCAAGATTGAACATCGTATCTGCGGCCTTAGCGCCGGCGCGGCGGTTCGCGTGGCGCGTCATGACGTTGTGGATGTGCTGGCGCCGCGTCATGTTGCCGATGGTCGTCACGCCGAAGCCGACGGACGACGGCAGCATGTCGGCCGCCGTGTCGATGAACGTTGCGTAGTCCTGCGGAAGCGTCGCGGCGAAGCTGTCCCAGAGAGCCTTGGCCTCGTTCGCCAGCGTGGCCTGTCCGTTCTTCCGTAGCTCCTGGCAGAGCTTGTCGAACGCCTTGCCGTGTTCGATCGCCATCTGCTGAAGCGGCTCTTCGACGACGCCCTCGGAGGCGGCGACCTTGACGCCCTCCCTCACGCCGTAGCTGATGCGGTTCGCGAGCCACTTGCGGAAGCCCGCCGCGCCGTCGGAGCGCATCGCCTGTGCCATCGCCGCGAAGGTGAGGGACTTGATCTGCGCGGGCGAAAGCGACGATTCCAGCCCGGGCACGTAGAGCTGTTCGATTTTCGCGTTGATGAGGCCGATCGCGGCGGCGGTCAGCACGGATTCCTCGCGGCTGATGCCCGCCGCGTCCGCGTTCGCGATGTACTCGGACGCGAATGCGCTGAACGCCGACGCCTCGCCGGCCATCCACATTCCCGTCCCGGCGGCGTCCTTCCACCACTTCGCCGCCTTCAGGTCGTTGTCGATGCCGTGGAGCATCTGGGTGTAGCGTTCGACGGCGGCCATCTGCCGCGCCAGGATCGCGCTGCCCATGTCGCCGAGCTTCTTGACGCCGTTCACGTCGAGCGTCCACGCGGCCTTTGTCGCGGCGGCCCCGGCCTCCATCGCCGCCTTGCCCGCTTCGAGCGCGGCCTTTTCCTCCTTCAGCGTCCCGCCGAGCTTCATCGGCCGGAGCGTCGTCGCAAGTCCTTTCAGGATTCCCTGTTCGCCCTTGATGCCGCGCGCGGCGGTCGCCATCTTGCCGCCCTTGCCGATCATCGAGTAGGGGATGAACCAGTGCAGGTTCTCCATTACGCCCTGGAACGCCTCGCCGACAAAACCCTGCGCGTCCGGAAGCTCCTGCTTCATCGCCTGTTCCATGCGGGCCTGTGCGTCCCACCACTTGAAGAAGTCCGCGCGCTCCGATTCCGAAAGCGCGGTCTTCGCCCACGACCACAGGGCGGCGTCCTTCGCCATGCCCCAGGTGTCCGTGGCGAGTCCGAGGACGCTTTGCTGCAGGCCGTACAGCCCCATCTGGACGCGGTTCAGCACCGTGTCGTCCGTGAAGTCGGCCGGAACGAACAGGAGAGTGCCGCTCTTCTGGTCTCCGCGCATCAGCGAGAACGCGGAGTACACGCGGTCGCGCTCGTCCTCCGGCAGCGTCTCGATGTTCGAGTCGGGAGTGCCGTCGGCGAACGACTTTGCGAGAAGGTGGCTGGCGCGGTCGCTCAGCCCCTGCGAGAACGAGAGGAACGTCGCGAGCGTCTGGCGGCGCGAAAGCTTCTTGTCGTAGTCCGCCACGACGTCCGCGCGGTAGGCGGCCTTCTTGTCCTCGTTCATCGAGTCGTAGAGCGAGTTGCGGATCGCGTCTCCGCGCCGTTTTCTGTCGATCTCCTGGCCTTGACGCTGTTCCTCCGTCCACGGGATCGCGTAGGACGACATGTCGCCGGCGGCCATGGCGACAAGCGGATTCGTGCCGCGCTCGCCTTTGAGCTTGGACTTGGCCATGTTCCCGGTCGTCTCGTGCTCGAGCGCGTACTTGAGCTTCGCGTCGTCGTCCATCTCCCGCCACTTGGTGTACTCGGGATCCTCGATCAGCGAGTATTCGCCCTTGACGAACCGGCGGAGCATGTCGATGTTCGCGCGGGGATCCTTCGAGGCGCGTTTGCCGAACGCGACGGAGCCGTCCTCGTCCGGAAGGCCGAAGAGTCCTTCGGTCACGCTCTGGTAGAGCGCGGACGCGCCGGCGTCGTCGAGCTTCGAGACGTCCGTGCCGAACAGCATCTGTGCGCTCACCTGCGCGCGCGCGCGGCGTTCCCTGGCCGTGCGCTCGTCGAAGGCGTCCGTGTCGACCACCGTGCCGCCGATGCGTCCGAAGCCTGTGCGCGGCTGTGTGGAGTAGTTCTCGCTGTTCCCCATGCCGAGGAACGCGCGCGTGTCACTTGGAAGCACCTTGCTCTCCGTTTCTTCCATCGTCGTTCTCCTTGGCGGAATTTACCTCCTGTTCCGCCGCCAGGCGTGCGCGGGCCTCGCGCTGCATGTCCAACACGCTGCGGACGGTCGCGTCGCGGTTCCTGTCGATCTCTCCCTTCATCCAGCCCGTCCGAAGCCGCGCAATCTCGCGCTCCACCACGCCCTCGCGGTTCATGTCCGGGCCGAGCGAGCGGAGCGTCAGCAGCAGCGAGTCGCCGTACCTGAGAAGGTCGGACGCCTTGATGCGCGTCTTGCGCGATTCGAGCTTGATGCCGTCCTCCTCCAGCGGCGCATAGTAGTCCGTCGAGTCCTTCTTGGCGGCGTTCCGGTCGGTCGCGCCCACCTCGCCGTCTGACTTCAGGTCTGGCGTGTAGCCGAACGCGCGGTAGAACTTGCGCATGGCGTTCGCCTCCTGGTCTGTAAGGCGCGTCTCCATGCGGTTCTTGAAGGTCTGCATGAAGCCGGGCGAGACGGTGCGGCCGAGCGCGCACGTGCGGAACTTGCGCCAGATGGCGGCCTGTGCCTCATTCGACGCGTCCTGCGGCATCGAGCCTTCGAGTTCCAGCATCTGCAACTGGCAGAGCGCGGCGGCAAGTCCGTCCTCGTTCGTCTTGATCTCGGCCTTGATCGCGTTGTCCTGCGCAGTGGCCTTTGCCTTTTCGGTGGCGGCCCTCATTTCGCGGGCGGCGTCGAGAAAGCGCATGGCGCGGGTGGGATCCGTCTCGCGGAGCGTCTTGTCGCGTCCGAGCGATTCGTAGGCGTCGGCCCAAAGCTCCTCTGGCACGTCGCGGATCGCAAGCTCCTTCGCGGCGAAGTCCCTGCCGACGGCCTGCCGCGCCTCGCGTTCCCGGGCGTCGCGCTCCGCGAGGAAGGTGCGCTTCGAGCGCTTCACCTCGTCGAGGAGGGCCTTGCGGTTCTCGCCGTCAACGGTGCGCCCTCCGGGAAGGTTGTCGGCGACCATGTCGGGAAGCGTGTCCTTCAGGCCGCCCTTGACGGCCTCCTCCACCTTGTCGAAGTCCTCCGGCGACCGGCACTGGTCGAGCGAGTTGCCGACGAAATCGGACGCGAGCTTCAGCGCGAGGGATTCGCGGTTCGCCTTGCGCTTCTCCGGCGTGGCGAGAGAGAGGTTGTCCACGCGCTCCTGCTGGGCGAAGACGTCCGGCAGAACCTCGGTGCGCCCGTTCTTCCACAGCGCGATCTGCGAGGCGAGGCTTCCCCTGGCCGAGTCAAGCTCCATACGCCGGTACTCGACGGCCTGGTGGTCGGCGAGGCGCGAGACGGTGGCGCGGCGGTAGGTGGCCAGCTTCTTCATCGTGCGCTCCCTTACGCGGTCGTTGGCGTCGATGGAGTCACCGATCTTTCGGAAGGTGTCGGCGAAGGCCTTGTCCCATTCGTCCACGACGGTTTTTGTGCCCTCGCCGGTGCGGAGGTAGAAGCCGCGCTTCTGGCCTTGCAGGTGGCGGCGCTCCCGGGTGTTCCAGTCGTCGATCTCGCGCTCGTCGCGGCCCATCTTCTCCATGTTGTCCAGCATGGCGTTCGCGTAGTCGTCAACCTTCCTGTCCTCCTCGCGCTGGACGACGGCGGCGCCGATCCGGACGAGCGTGTCGCCGATCTTTCCGATGCCGCTTGCGAGCGCCGCGTCCCCGGCGTGGGAGTTGCGGCCGTAGTAGCGCGGCGAGAAGATGCGGGCGACGGTGTGCCTGACCTGCCCGATGTCGGTGTTCGTGACGCCGTGCGCGGCGGACGTGCCGCCGAGGTTGCCGAGACGTTCGCTCCGCTGCGTGATGTTGATGACGCCCATGGCTAATCCTTCCCCCAGACCGAATATGCGCCCCATCCGAGCTGTCCGACGCCCTGCGCGATGCTGCCCCATGCGGCGCGGCGTCCGGACTTGCGGGCGGCCTTGGCGGCGGCCTTGCCGTAGGCGATGGTGTCGGCTGCGGCGGCCTGTGCGTTCGACATTGTGAGCGCGGCGGCGCGCCGCGCGTCCTGCGCGCTCGCCTGGTCGCTCTGCGCCTTGAAGACGAAGTTGTTTGCGCCCTGGAGCGAGTTGGCCGCGTTGCGCTGCTGGGTGCGCTTCTCCTCCTCGAACGTCCACTGGTTCATCTTGGCGTTCTCGAGGATGGTGCTGACGTCGGCCTGTCCCTCGGTGGCGGACGACTTGATGATCGCGCCGAAGGTGTCCGTCGGGTTGGCGTCCACCGCGAAGCCGTTGCCGGCGAACTGCGCGTACTGCTCGCCGATCTCCTGCGCGAGGATGCGCGAGCGGCGGGCGGCCTCGCGCTCTCCCTTCAGCTGCTCGATGTTCGCCTTCTCCTGTGCCAGCTCGCCCTGGCGCATCTCCTCGTCGGCGCGGAACTTCTCGCGTCCGGACTCCAGCATGTCCATCATGCTCTGGCGCTCGTACTGGCGGGACTCCGCCCGCTGCGCCTCAGCCGCCGCGTTCGCCTGGCGCATGATGTCGGCGGCTTGCAGCTGGCTCTGCCGCTTGATGTTCGCGGCCTGTTCCTTGCCTTGCTGGTTCGCAGACCACGCGCCGTAGCCGGAAGCGACGGCCGTTGCGATAAGACCTATGGCGGCTCCTACCATGATTCGACCTCCTGTCTTGTCAGTTCCATGACGATGTAGTTCTCCCCGTTTCCCGCCGGTACCGTCAGGACGCGGCGCATCTTCAAGACCCTCTCCTGCCAGCGGACGCTCCCCGTGTAGGATTCGAGCGGCCACGTCAGGTACTTGTCCGTCCACTTCGGGCACTGCGAGACGACCCACGCGAAGACGGGCCGCGACGCCTTGACGAACGCGACCTTGTGGCGGTTCGCGTTCTCGCAGCTCATGAAGCAGAACGCCCGCGTCCGGCTCATGTGCGACTCGTTCGGCATGACGAGGATCCCGAAGTAGCCGACGATGTCGCCGTTCGACGCCCTGACCGTCCAGCTCGTCTCGAAGTCGGAAAGGCACGTGGGCGGAGCGTTCTCGACCTCCCGCTCGTGGCGCTCGCCCTCGCGGTAGTTGTCCTCCACGTAGTCGATCTCCTCCTGCGTGGCGGGGAAGAGGCGGAAGCCGCCCGGGAACTCCGGAGACGTGGCCGTCACTGTCCCTCTCCCTTCCCTTCCTCGTTCTCGTACTCGACCTGGTACGTGTTGCTGATCGAAAGGATCGTGAGCGGCCACGGCTCGGCGTGGCGGACGTGGATGCGCCCGTCGCGGTTGTTCGTGCCGGTCACGAGACGCCTGCAGTCCTTCTCCGCGAGCGCGACGTCCGATCCGCTGCGCACGACCGGCAGGGCCACTTCGCGCCAGCCGGTGTCTATCGCGTAGGGCTTGACGCTGAAGGTGCTCGCGCCGATGACTCGTATCTCGGACTCGGTGGCGTTCTTGATCTCCATCTGCGCCGTCGCGCCTTTCTCCGGCTCCGGACGGACGCTGACGAACTCCGAGACGACCGGGAAGCCGACGGCGTAGGCACCGTTCCCGAGCGCGACCGCGACCTCGCCCGTGCCGGCGGCGTCCGTCCTCTCGACGTGGATGCCGTCAAGGACGACCTGCTTTGAGGCGCCAAGCTCGTCGATGTCGTCGCGCACCTTCCACAGCTGGTACACGCCCTCCTTCTCGACGAGAAGCATCATCTCGGTCGTGCCGTTCATGATGCACTTCGGCGTGACGATCTCGCGGGCCTTCCATCCGCCGCCCAGCTCCTGGACGCTCCACGCGGCGACCTCCTGCTCCTTCATGTACACGAGCGTCCCCACGCGCCCGTCCGCAAGGACGCACTCGACGATGGAGTCGGGATGCTGCTTGTAGGCCATCGAGACGATCGGGTTTGCGCGGAAGATCGACTGCGCGATGACGGAAAGGTCGTTCGACTGGGAGCGGTCGGATTTGTAGTGGTAGTTGATCGTGCGGAGGCACGTGCCGCCGCGCTCGGCGAAAAGCGTCTCGTCCGCGAGCTGCAGGGGCTGGAGCGCGCGGTCGCTCCCCACCATCGACTGGAGCTTCGCGGATGCCGTCTTGTAGGTGAGGGCGTTCCCCGTCACCGGCGAGATGAGCCATTCGCCGCCGTCGCCGAAGAGCATCAGGTCGCGGCCCATGACGAGGTGGTTGATGTTCGGGAACTCGGTCGCGGCAAGGGTCAGCTCCAGCGCGTCGTCCTCGCGGATCGACTCGTGGGCGGTGAAGTTGTAGAGGTCGGCGATGCGGCTCATCCAGATTGTCGAGGGGCTGGAGCGCGTCGAGGCGAACACGAGCCGCTGCTCGTAGATGCCGACGCATCCCGGGTACTCGTCGGCGGCGGAGAAGTGAGCGTCCTGCGTGTCGTCCGGCGGCGTGACGGTCATGTCCGGGTTGATGTAGTCGTCCTGGAACATGCCGGCTCCGGCCGTGGAGCTGTTCTTGTAGAAGTGGACCGAGTGGATGCAGCCCTGGTCACTGCCGAAAAGCTCGTAGCCGTACAAGTGCCCGAATGTCAGGCGCACACGCTTGACCTTCGAGTAGTCGGGCGGCATGCTGGGCGTGAGATCGACCGAGACGTGCCGCACCATGTCGGCGAGCATGTCAGCCGCGTCGCCGGCTCCGAGGGAAAGGGCGACGACGGGATCCCCGCTTGGCAGGTAGAACGTCTTTCGCCGTAGACCGACCATGATCTTCGGCGTGCCCGCGACGCCAGAGTATGGCCCGGTGATGGCGGTTCCGCAGTCAGGGTAGCTGTTCAGGACGGAGAACGATCCCGAGGTGCCGTCCTTCTTGTAATAGTCGATGTAGCAGTTGACCTTCGGCTGGCTGTAGATCAGATACGACTGGTTCGTCTCCCGGTCGTAGATACGTCCGTCCATCATGAACTCGATCCGGTTGAAGTCGGCGCCGTGGGCCGACTCGAAGTCGAACACGATCCCCTTGTTCTGCCTGGATGCGGGGCAGAAGAGGCAGAGGTCGCTGTCGGTCGATGACGTGAATGTGTCCGCCGAGCGCGAGACGAGCTTGCGGAACATGTCTCCGACAGGCCAGCCACGGCGTGTCTCGTAGTCCGCCGCGCAGAGGAACGTCGGCGCGGCGGCCTTGTTGTCCGGGAGATAGAGGTCGTATGTGTTCGCCGTGCCGCGTATGCCTCCCACGGCGCTGTCTACGATTGTCGTTCCGATCAGCCCGTAGCCGTTCCCGTTGTCCTTGTACAGGTTGTAGTATTCCGGCTCGGTGTTGTTCGCGCCCTTCGACAGGGAGAGGTTCACGACCGCGTTGTTGGCCCACGGCATGTCGTAGTCCACCGCGACCGGAAAGGACGGACGCGACTCCTTGCCGTCCTTCACGTAGGTGGCGACGTACCTGATGGTGCGCGCGACGAGTACGGAAGTCGCGCTTGCGGAGTTGGACGCAACGCCGAACGTGTCGATGTTCTCGGAGGTGCATCCGGTCGCGAGGCCGTCCGTGAATGTCGTGGTCTTCTCGACCGTCCGCGATGCCGTGAACGAGATCACGCTGACGGTCGTCGTCTTGCGTCCGGTCGCCAGGTCCTTGTTGACGCTCGTGCATGTAAAGGACGCCGCGCGAGAGTAGGAGCTGTCGTTGCCCGCCGAGTCGTTCCCGCTGTAGCCCGCGTCCGTTACCGTGCCGAGGCCCTTGCACGTCGTCACGAAGTCGATCAAGTGCTTGACGGGCGTCTGGCTGGTCCCGTTGAGAGAGACGCTGGACTTATGGCTCCTGATCCACGACGGCACTTTTCCGACATACCAGGAAGCGCCATTGTGCGTCACGCAATCGGCATCGTTGTCGCCGGACGCCTTCGGTCGCGGGAACTCGCCCGCCCAGTCCGTCTCTGCGGGATCGTTGCCGCTCATCACGGCGGAGTCGATGACGGGCGGCAGGTAGTCCGTGTTGTCGAGCGCCAGTTCCTCGAAGAAGGCGCTGCCGTGGCGGTCGAAGTATATCTTCGCCGGCGGGTAGTCGCGGTGCGCGACGAAGAGCGTGTCGCCTGACTGGCGGATGCAGAGGTCGGCGAGGTCGGCGTCGGCGTAGGGGACGGCGAACCTGTACGGCGTCCCCCACCAGTCCCTGCCGATCCAGCGGTAGTCGCCCTCGCCGGCCTGCTTGACCCCGTAGTAGCCGTCGGCCGAGGGATTCGCTTCGTTCGCGACCGTCCCCGCGTCGCCGTACTGGTCGATGGGATAGTACGTGTGGTCGTGGTAGTTCTTCAGCTCGGCGAACGAGAATTCGCCCCGAACCACGCGCAGTTGATTAGACGCGCTCCATAGCGAATGATCGCGGTTGACGGCTTTGTTGCAGAAGTTGTCCTTGTCGCAGGTGAAGCGCCCGCCGTTGATCGTCACGCCCGCGCCGCTGGAGTAGAGGGAGAACATCATGGAATTCCGGCCGGTCCTCGCAAGCGTGACTTCGCCTCCGTTGACGACAATGTTCACGTCGTAGCTGTTGAACATCCTGAGGTTTCCGGTCGAGAGGCCGCCGTCGAATTTCCCGCCGTGGATCGTCACGGATCCACAGCGCTGGAAGTAGAAGCTGTCTCCCAGGTTGTCCGGATTTTCCGAGGTGTCCGTGAATGTCCCGCTCCTGAACACCACTTCGCGGCAGTCCTGGAGGTTGAACATATAATTCGAGTTGCCGCCGTTCATGCGCCAGTCGATGTCGCCGTCGAATGTCATTGTGCCGATTCTGGTCGAGCTGCCGGTGGATGCCGAGGCCGTCTGGCATCTCAGGAGCGAGCAGTTGGAGTTGCTGATGCACCACGCCTTCGCGCCGGGCTTGCCGGAGGTGAATGTCAGGCCCACGTTTGGCGTGCATGCGTAGATGTGGCTCCGCTGGAAGACGGTCAGCTTGTAGCCGTAGAGGTCGATGGTGAGCTGCTTGGAGTCGCGCGCGGCGCGGACGCGCCTGGACACGCTGAACGACGTGGTGTCGTACGATCCGTTCAAGGCCATCGTCGCATAGTTCGGGTTCGAGAACCTGAACGTCGGGTTGGAGTACGTCACGCTCCAATCGCCGCCGTCCGAGAACGACCACGTGCTGGTGGCCGTCACGCTTTCGCCGCCGAGCGTCACCGTGAATCCCGGCGTGGCGATGTCGCGGTTGGACGAGTTCGCCGATCCGATCGTCCTGCTGGCCGTCCACTTGTCGCCGGAGAAGGCCATCGCCCATGTCTTGCCGTCCGAGAACGACCACGAGGAGGACGTGTCCGCGCGCGTCGCCGTCAAGTCGGCGCCGTCGATCGAGAACGCCACCGAGAGGTCGTCCGCCGTGCCGGCGGCCTCTGCGGAGTCCACGGCGGTCAGTTTCCAGCCCGGGTAGTTCCATCCGAGCGTGAATGATCGGTTCGTGTGCGAGGTCGAGAACGTCCACGTGCGCGTGGCCGTCATCGTTCCGATCGGGAAGAGGATGTCGATGATGTCGCGTCCGCTGGATGTGGCCGTGTATGTCGTGCCGCCGCGCGTCATCTTCCACGTCGCGCCGTCGAGGGCGAACGTGGACGCTACGCCGTCCGATGGCGTGAACCGCTCCGAGCGCAGGTACACCGTGTCCGTGAGGAGATAGTTGTTGTGGAACCGCAGCGTGTCGCCGTCCACGGCAGCGTCGAACGCAGCCTGGAGCGTGGCGTGGCGCGTAACCTCGTAGTTTCCAGTTCCGATGCGGTGTACGAGGTCGATGGGTGTATCGTCGCTCTTGCGGTCGTCCCTGCCGCCGACGGCGACCGGGTTGCCGTCCTCGTCCTGCGCCGCGTAGGGCGCGATGGCGCGGACGTGACGGCCGTCCGATGTGAGGATGCCGTCGCGGCTCGCGACAAAGCCGACGCCGCCGGAGAGGATGACGTAGCGCCCGTCGTCGCCGTTCGTGACGGGGACGAGGCGCATCTTGTTCGGCGTGATGGGAGTGCCGTCGTAGGCCGTGCCCAGAAGTCCGTCGAGGTTCGCGGTGAGGTCGGTGCCGCGCCGCTTGGATATGCAGCCCTGCCGCTTGACGAGGAAGTTCTTCAGGAGCGTCGCGCCGTGGGCGTACTTGTCCATGTCCTGCCGGCCCATGACGTGCGTGTCGAGCTGGCCGGCGGCGAACGAGTGCTGTGTGTTCTTCCAGAGCGGCATGGTGCGAACCTCCTACAGGATGCCGTGGAAGGGACGGTGATGAGGGATCGGCCCGCCCGGACGGATGCCGCGCATGGCGTCCACGTGGTGGTTGCGTCCCCAGGCGTCGCGCGGCGTGTTGGACTCGCGGGCGTCTCGCGCCCTCGCCTCGGCGAGCGCTTCGGCGGCCTTGGCCTCCATCGCCTCAAAGAGCTTCGGCACCTCGGTCTGCGACACGTCGGCCGCAAGGCGGAAGAGGAACGCGCGCCTGACGAGCGGCGGCCATTTCTCGGGCTTCCTGTCGTCGCGCGTGAAGACGATCGAGACGACCGGCTCGCGGGCGACGATGATGCGGCCCTCGAACACCTTCCAGTCGTCCAGCCGTCCGCCGTGGGTCAAGACGGCCTCCAGATGCGAGCAGCAGGGCGGGATCTCGGACGCGAACGGGTACGGCCCGCATCCGTGCGGAACCTCGCACGACGGCACAAGCTCCTCGGCCCTGGCGAAGTTCCAGTCGTGGTCGGAGAGAACGGCGTAGCGCGCGGAGCCCGCGAGCGCGTCGGCGCGGTCTGTCAGCGCCTTGATCGAGCGCGGCAGGTGGCCGTCGGCCGGATCGAAGTGCGGCACGAGCAGGGCAAGGATGTCGTTGTGCGTCTGGTTCGTGACGGCCTTGCGCTCGGCTTCGAGCGCCGCTACTCTCGCCTGTGCGAGCTTGTCGCGGTAGAGGGCGCGCCAGTTCTGGAGGTCTTGGACGCGGCCCGCAAGCGGGATCGCCAGTTCCGACGCCACGCAGTAGGCGAGGGCGGAGCGCATGGCGGACGTCCACCGTGCGACGTTCGCGGGCGCGGCCGTCAGGTCTGCGCCCGTAAGCTTCAGCTCCGCGTTCCAGTCGTGCGCGTTCCACACCTCAGATATGGCGGCGTCGAACGCGATCTTGCTTTTCCGCCATTCGAGCGACGTGTCCGTCGCCGCATCCGCGACGGACGGAAGCCCCGTGTCCTGCCGCAGGAGGTACAGGGCCTCCTGGCAGACTGCGATGTTCTCGGCTGATATGGTCATGGGGCGCTCCTTTCGTCGCTTGTCTGGCTATTTGACGGTGCAGCTGCCGTCCGTGCAGTCGGCCGTGGCCTGTGTGCCCGTTGCCGTGGCCTTGCTCTTGGCCGCGGCGTCGGCCTGTGCCGTGATCTTGTCGGTCTCGCGCTTGGACTTCGCCGCGATCTCCGAGGCCTTCGCCTGTGCCTGGGCCTCGACGAGCCTTGCGACCGCATTCGCGTCGGCGGCCTCGGACGTGAGCGGGATGGACGCCGTGCCGGGCGAATAGCAAGCCGCCGCCAGGCGCGCCAGCTGGGCGAACGTGTCGCCGTACGTCTTCATCGTCGCGTTGAACTCCTCCGACGGCGAGGACTTCATGCCCTCGGCGGAGAAATCGAACTTGCCTTCGTTCGTCATGCCGCCCTTGATGCCGGTCGATTCCGTCCTCAGCCAGTGGTCGTTGCGGTAGAGGCGGTACGAGACTTCGCCCTTGTCCGTCTTTTCGTACTCGACCTTCGTGACGCTGCATCCTGTCAGCAGGATCGCCGCGCCCACGGCGAACATCATCAACAGTTTCTTCATGGTTTGCTCCTCGTTTGTTTCCCCGGCGGAAGTGCCGGAAGCTGCTTTAGCCTCGTGCCTTTCCTTGGCTTCGATCCATGCCCGCCAGCCGAAGTTCTCGGCGGACACGAACTTGTAGAGTATTCGCGCAACCGCCCTTGCACGATAGCGTCGCGGATCGATGAAGCAGTAGTTGTAATCCGCCAGCTTGAGGCAGTTTTTCAAGAATTCGTCGTTCGCGCGCTTGAAACCTTCGCGTGTGCCGTCGCTGAACTCGTTGCGCAAGTCGTGGGCAAGCGCGGCAGGCTCAAAGATGGCCAGAAGTTCCGAAACCTTTTCGCGCACTTTGGGGTCCAGGAACTCCGGGCCAATGCCGTTGTAGCCGTCCTGAAGCGTCTCGATGCCAAGCCCCGTCAGGAAATCACAGCCGTCAAGGTTGGCGTCTTTGGCTATGTCCAGCAGCTCGCGGATCTTTTTCTCGTCCACCATTTCGATGTGTCCTTTCTTTGTCAGTTGCCTCTCCAGAAGCAAAGGAGCTTTACGGCCTGTGCGTCGCCGCACAGGAGCGAGACAAGCAGCACCAGACCGACGCCCGCAAGCCACAGGCCCTGGCGCTTGACGCGCAGCCCTGTCTTGTACTGGCAATCCACCATCGCAATCATGGCGGACACCATCGCGTCATGCAACGTCTCTGCGGTCTTCGCGCTCTTGAGCTGGGCCGTGACCATGTTCTTCGTCACTTCGTCCATAGGTCAGCCCTCCTTCCCCGGATCAGTAAGAATCCCAATCAGAACGTCGTAAAGCCCGGCCTCGTCTTCGCTCCCGGCCTTTTTCCTCGCCTGCTCAAGCGTCTTCACCACCTTTCTTATGTTCTTCTCCGCCCGCTTCGCCGCCTTGCGGATGTCCTTCGCCACTTGCGCGGCCGCCGCGTTCGTCTGCGCCTCGGTCTGCCACTGCGCCGCAGTCTCGCGCCACGCGTCCACGGCGCGATCCGCCATGTCGAGCGAAACGCGCAGGGCGGAGTTGGACTTCGACAGCTCCTCCTCGGCGTCGTGCAGCCGCAGAAGGACGCGCGCGCAGTCGTTCGATCCGCCGATCTGCTCCACGTAGTTTGTCATGTTGTGGAAGCGCGCCAGCTGATAGCGCATCCCGCGCCAGTCCTGCGCGGAAATCCGCAGCTGCGCGTCGGGGTGCCTGGCAAGTATGCCGTCGATCTGCTCGTTGGTGAGGCCGCGCCGCTTCACCATGCAGGGCAATATGCCGCCCGCAATGCCGGTGGACGAAATCGCCAATGCCAATATCAGACTGGCCCACTTCATTTCCCGCCCTCCACGTTGATCAGTTTTCCGCCCGGCCCGAAGGTGGCGTTTACCTCCTTCGCCGCAGGACGCGCGGAAATGGCCTCGCGTTTCGCCCGCAATCGCGGTGGTGTGCCTCCCCTTGGCTTCGCCACGGGCGCTCCCTGCGGCTTCGCGGCGGCCTTTTTGACGCGCTCCACGGCTGGCGACACGCGGCGGGACGCTTCCGCCCGTTCCGTGTACGTGTAGCCGTCGGCGTAGGTGTACACCATCCCGCGCCCGTCCTCGGCCTGTCGCCGCTCCTTCAGGTCGCCGTGCCACGCCCTGCGCCCCGCGTCCGTCCTGTGTTCGTTCTCCCATCTGCGCCCGGCCACGGCCTCAAGCCGCGCAACGGCGTTCGTCCAGCGCGTCCAGTCGCTTACGGACACCATGATGTACTCGAAGTCGTCAACCACCACCTTGTCGCCAGACTGCGGGATGTACTTCGGCGGCACGTGCAATTTCGCACCGTCCGGCGCAACGCGCCCAACCTCCGCGCCGTGGCAACGCATAGGCGCACTCCATCCGAAGACGGACGCGGCAAGCAGGGCGATTCCCGCCGACATGCCGCCGAACAGATGCAGATAGTCTTTCATTCGTCTTCCTTTCGTTTCGCAGACGGCGGCGCGATTGTCCGCCCGTGTTCCCGGATCTTGCCGTTCAGGATCAAAAACGCATGTGCGCCGGCGCGGGCCCTTGTCTCGTAGGCCTGCCCCACCCATACGCCGTTGGTGTGTACGGGCACGGGCGGCACGTAGGTTGAATAGACCCAATAGTCGTAGTTCGTGGCGTTCGCCAGCGTTTGCGTGAACACAAGGGCGGACGCCGGCGTTTCGCCCAGGTTCCGCCATCCGTTCGTGCTTCCGGCTTCCCGGTAGTCGATGAAGACGGAAGACTCGGCGGGTATGCCCGAATAAGTCCACCGCACGGTCACGGTGTCGTTTGTGATCAAGGATCCGTTGTCGGCAAGCCCCGTGTCCCATTGCACCGACACCGGGGCGTGCTTTGTCGATCCGTACATCACCATGCCGACGATGAAGGCAAGGCAGAGCGCCTTTTCGATCGCGCCGACCGATGCGAACCTTCGCACCTGTTCCCACAGCGGCTGGAACACGGCAACGGCGAACAAGATGCCGAGTGTCGCCAGCAGCAGGTTGACGCACACCCATTGAAGCACCCCTTGGAACATGACGAAAAAGGTGAGCATGCTATCTTGCGCTCCAATTCCAGTTCACCGTGGAGCCGTCGAACGTCCAGCGCATTACTCCCTTTACGCCCGTCGCCGTGTTCAGGCACTCGATCCCGCCGTCAAGCCGCGCTTTCATGTTGGTTTCAAAGACCACGTCGCCGACAACGGACGTTTCGGCCTTGAAGAATCCGCTTGCGCTCTCCCCGCAGTTTATGGCGGCGTAGTAGCTGCCGCCGGACGTGTACCACGTCGCCGTGTACGGTGCGCCCTGCGCGGCCGTGCCGTCCGCGTTGTTCAACTGCACCCACTCGCCGGAAGAAAGCGACTGCCTGCAGTACACGATCGGAACGTCCGTCCCGCCCATTATCACGTCATAGCGCAGGGTCACAAGTGTGCCGCTTACGGTTATGCCGTCCGTTCTGCATCCGAGGGTGTACGAATCGGACTTTGCAAACCCAAAGTAGTTTGTGCCGCCCGCGTCCTGAAAGCGGAACGTGCCCTCCTCGCCCGCCGTGTACGTTCCCGCGCCGTTGTCCACGAGTACGCATATCGTACCGCTTCCAACGGCCACGCGCTGGTATTCGGTGCCGCCCGCAAAGTATGTTTCCGGCGCAGTCATCCAAACGGAATTGCCTACGACGTTCGTGGATCCCTTGTCGGTGACCGTGCCCCACGCAAGCGGGGCGCGTCCGGCAAGCCCGGCTGCGAGGTCTGCGGCGCAGCCGGCGCGGCACGCGGCGTTGGACGCGGCCACGATGGCCACGATCTGCGTTTCGCACACGGCGAACTTGTCTGCCTCGTCCCATACGGTCTTCCACGCGCCCTCGCGCAGCTCCTTTATGCGCAGACGCGGAAGTTCGCCGGAAGCGCCGCAGTAGTAGTTGGTGACTTCAAGGATGACATTGGTGCCGTCCCAGTATCCCTCCCAAAGGTTCACGACGTTTGCAAGGTTGGTTCCGGCGGCTGCGGAGTACGCGCCGACCTCGCCTGCGGTGTATGTCGGCTTGTTTTCAGACTTCGCCCACGACGGCACGGTCGGATCCGTCTCCTCCATCGACAGGCCGGAGAAGTCAACGTTCGTGACGACCTGCGCGTTCATGCCGAGGTCGCCGAACCTGGCCTTCGTCGCGGTGGCGGCGAAGGCGGCCGCGGACGCCGCGAGCGCGAAAAGGAATGCGATGCGCTTCATAGTACCGTTCCTCCCAATGCCTGGAAAACCATCTTCAGGCCGTCCGCGATCTTGATTGCGGTGGCGGTCGAGAACTCGAACGTCTTGCCTTTCAGCGCGTTCGCAACCTCCATCGACGCCAGCCACTCCCGGACGGTGCCCGTGTAGCCGTTCTCCACGGCCAGCTGATAGGCGCTCTTGCCGTCCTGCCCGTCCTGTCCGGGCGGGCCTTCCATCGTCGCGACCGTCCCGGCCCCGGCGTCGAACGCCTCGGGCGACCAGTCGATCCAGATGCTGCCGACGGCTTCCACGTCCGGCTTCCATGTGCCGCCGGGCATCTTCTGGTTGAGATAGGCCGTGAACTGGTGGCGCGTCGGCGAACAGCGGAACGCCTTGCGCAGCCCCTCGCCGGTGAGGTCGAGCGTCAGCGCGCCGTTGCCGTAGGACGACTGCGCGAGCGGGACGGGCGAGCCGGGAAGGAACACGGTGACGACCGGCACGTAGCCGTCGTCGTCCACCGCCCAGTCGAGGAGGTCGATCTTCGCCGCCGTTCCGAGGAACAGCCGGCCTTCGTCGATCCAGAGGTGCGACTTCTCCGTGTCGATCCCGAACTTGACCGTCTTCGCCATCGTCGCGCCTCCGTCAGTCGATTTCCTGCCCCTGCGAGCGGAGCAGCGCCTTCGCAAGCTCTTCGCAGGATGCGTTTCCCCTGTAGGTGACGCCGGACGCGTCGAGTGCCGCGATCAGCTTCTGCTTGCCGAGCGTGGCCGTCTTCTTGACGACTTCGTCCATCGCGGCCTTCTCGGCGCGCTTCTGCTCGGCTTCCGCCTCTTCGGGCGTCGGCCGGCGTTCGCCGCCCCCGCCGTCCGCCGGCGGCTTGTCGCCGGTGTCGGGATTCTCCGGCTTCTGCGGCTCCTTGTTCCAGAGCGGGTCGCCGTCGGCGTCCTTGAAGTTCCCCAGAACCTGCGGCGGGAAGGGCTGGCCGTCCGGCCAGTCGATCGTCTCGCCCTTGGTGACGATGCCGTAGCCGAAGACCTGCGTGTCGGATTTGCAGATGATCTTCATGTCTGTAGTCCTTGTCTTGAAATCGGTAAAGGCCCCGCCGCCCGCACGGAGAACGGACGGACGGCGGGGCGCGGGGTTTTAGCCCTCGACGGAGGCGCGGACGGCATCGCCGGCGGCAGCCTGGTCGGTGTCGGGCGACTTCTGGACGAGGTTCATGTCCAGGCCGTTCTCGATCGCGTCGGTGATCTCCGCGAACACGGTGTTCGCCGCGTTCAGCTCGGTCGTCACCTTCGCCTCCGCCTTCAGGTAGCGGCGGATGCCGAGCGGGAGACGGCCCTTGTAGAGCGTCGCGCCGGAGTTGTCGACCGCGAGGAGGTCAACCCAGGTGGAGCCGTCGTAGGACGTCAGCACCTTGAACCGGACGACGCCGGAGGACGGCGCCGCGCCCAGCTGCGCGTTGATGAACAGCCGCCCGTCCACGTCGTCGCCGTTGAAACGCATGTCGATCAGCTTTGAGGTGATCTCCGTGTTGTTGGCGGCGGCGAGCGCCTTGCGGTCGAAGAAGAACAGGGTCTTGTCGTGCATTGTTCCGTTTCCTTTCCCGTTTGATCAGGCAGCGAAGGCGGGGACTTCCGCCTCGTTGGTCTTCATCGGATCCATGATGCGCACGGGAATGCCGAAAAGGCGCTTCTCCTTGCGGCCCTCGATGTGCTCGAACTTGATCGCGTTCCCGCGCGTGAGGCGCGAGTAGAGGACGCAGACGTTCTCCCACATCATCTTGTCCATGTAGTACGCCTGCTTCACGTCGTCGTCGAGGACGCGCTGCGAGAGGCGGTCGATCAGCTCGACGTAGCTGCCCTCGTGGCCCTTGGTGAGCATCAGGTCGCGCTGGATGTTGCAGATGCGGCCGCCGTAGCGGTAGTCGCGCACCGCGAGGCCGAGCTTCCAGTAGAGATACTGCAGGTACGCCTCATACGTCGCGTCGCCGCCCCTGTCGGGATCGGCGATGTCCACGACGCGCTTGTCCGACTTCTCGATGCCGCCCGTGCCGTGGCCCTCCGGGTGGAACGCCGTGATCGTGTTCGGCGACCAGCCGACGAGCGCGATGGAGCCGAGCTTCGACTTGTTCGCCGAGTTGCCCGTGACGCCGAGCGCGTTGAAGACGTAGTGGGCCGACTCCGTGTCGTCCGCCGTCTCGCTGCCGTATTCGCTGTAGTGCTTGAAAAGGCCGTTGATGCCGAGCGGGTTGTCGGCCAGGCGGCCATAGACAAGCGCGCTCGCAAGCTCGTTCTTCATGCCCGTGATGTTGGCGCGGATCTCGTCCTCGAGAACGGCGTCCTTGTCCTTGGCGTCGTCGTAGAGCTTCTTCGCGACCGTGATCTTGGTGCCCATCATGCCGGAGCCGACCTTGATCTTGGCCTTGCTGCCCTTGTTGGACGGGATGCCGCCGTAGTAGGTCGTCCAGACCGGCTTCGGCGTTTCCGTGCGCACGGTCGTCGAAAGAGCCGAGCCGTCGTTCGCCTCGATGACCGTCATGTCGTCGAGCATCTCGACCTTCTTCGCCACGAGTTCGACGATCCTGTGGGCGAAGTTGCCCTTCGGGTCGAGGCCCTTGGTGAAATCGGCGTAGGTGAGTACCCGTGTTCCGTTTACCTGCATTTTCGTGTTCCTTCTTTTCTTTGCCCCTGGAGCGTCCAGGCCCGTCCGCCGCCTTATGTCGCACCCGCGAACCCGGCGGCAAAATCGTTTTCTACTTCCACGCCTCCGCGATCCCGGAGAAGCCGGCGCTCTGGCCGACAGTTCCGCCGCCGCTGCCTCCGGTGGGCTGGGTGTTCGTAGGATGGTGCCTGCCGTACCACAGCATCAGCGCGAGGAATTCGGGGTCGTTGCCGATCTCCGAGTTGCGGATGACGTAGTTCATCACGCCGCCAGGCGCGAAGGCCGCGTCGATTCCGGCGTTGATCTGCTCGAAATCGACCTTGCTGTACTTCTGGACGGCCGCGTCGTGCATCGCCTTGTTGTCGGCGAACCGCTGCTGCTGGCGTTCCTTGAACTGATCCACCTGGTACTTCGCGAGCGCGTTCACGAGCCTGCCCGCCATCTCGACGGACACACCGGCCTCCTTGAGGAGCGGGCCGACGGCCTTCATCGCGCCCGGGTCGACCTCGACGTCCTTCGCGATCGTCTCGTCGAGCGTGATCTTCGTGCCGTAGTCCTCGATGTTCTCCGGCGCGGTGGCTGGCGTCGTCGTCGTGGCCGGCGTCGTCGTCGTGGTCGCGGGCGTCGTCGTGGTCGCGGGCGTGGTCGTGGCCGGGGCCGGTGGCGGCGCGGGTGTCGTCGTCGTCGGCGTGGTGGTCGTCGCGGGCGGCGTGGTGGTTGCAGGTGGCGTCGTCGTTGTCGTCGCGGGCGGCGTTGTCGTCGTGTCTTCCATGTCAGTTCTCCGTTTCTCTTATCCGCCTCGCCTCGACTCTCGCCGTGGCGATGGCCTTGAAATGGTTGCGCGTGAGGTTGCCCAGGAACGCCGGGCCTCCCTCGGCAAGGGCTATCGACTCGCGGAGGAAGTCGATCGTCGCGCGCTTGCCTTGCGTGAACGCATTGATCTCGTCCTGTCCGAAGGACGATCCGCACAGCTCGTAGTCGATGTAGCCGAACCAAGCGCGGAAGTCCTCGTCCTTCACGAGACGAGAAAGCGATTCGCGCATCTCGGCGAAGCGCTTTGCGTCGCGCTCCTCCTGCGCCTTCCTGTCGGAAAGCGAACGGTTGGCGAAGGGCGCGTCCACTACGCGATCCCTCCTTTCGACATCGCGTCGGCGATCGCGCTTCCGGCGTGATTCTCGTCAAGCGGGATCCCGCCAAGGTTCTTCACCGCGTTCGCGGCGGCCTCGGCCTCGACCATCTGCGCCTGGCGCGCGGCGGCCTGTTTGTCGGCCTCCACCGCCCGCGCGACATTTTCGTCGTCCGTAAGGCACGACTCCGGGCATCCCGTCAGCTCGGCGAGCTTCAGGATCATCTTGTCGGCGTTGACGCGGTGCATCGCCTCGGGCCGTCCCTTTTCGGTCATGGCGGCCGCCGCGTCGAACACCTGCTGGATGGCGGCGACTGCGCCCTGCTTTTGCGCAAGGTGGATCGCGGAGACGTACTCGACGTCGATTGTCTGGAGCTGCCGCCCCTGCTCCGGCGTCAGCGGCTCCGGAAGGGCCGCGACGGTGTACTTCGCCATGATCGAGACGAGCGGGTCGAGCAGTTCCGTGTCGAAGAGCGTCGCGACCGGCGCGAGGCGCTGCATGGCCTCGCGGACGTGCGCCTCGACCTCGGTTGCGGTCATCTTGCCGGTCTCGCTGCGCCTCACCGCGTCGATGACGCTGAAGGCGTCGTTGTAGAAGAGTTTTGCGATCTCCTGCTGGGCGTCCATGCGCTCCTGGCGGGCCTCGTCCGGCTGCGGAGGGTTCGGGAAGACGGGCGCGACGGGCGTGCCGCGCTGCTCGCCGAAGCGTCCGTAGTTGACGGCGCCGCGATAGAGCCGCAGCCCTTCGTCCTTGAAGGTCTCGTCCGCGACCACGGCCGGCTCCGACTGCCGCCCGACGATGTTCAACTCGTCGTACTTGAAGCTCTGGCAGCCACGGCAGAGGTCGAGCGCGTCGATGCCGGGCGCAAGCCCGTACACGTCGCCGTCCTCGCACTCCATGCGCGGCGCGACGAACGGCTTCACGCTGTAGCCGATCGCGCGGAGGAAGCCGTCGTTCTTGTGGCCGTTGCCAGCCTTCAGCCAGAACAGCGAGCGGTAAACCGTCTCGTCGGATAGATCGAGCTGCTTTGCGATCTCGTCGAAGGCCCGATCGTCGCCCGTGGCGTTTGGTTCGATGAGGTTGCAGACCTCGAAGCGCGTTGTGGGATCCTTCTCCGCGTCGAGGATGTACTGCGGGCAGTTGTCGCGCCCGAAGTTCCGTATGATCTGCCCGGCCGTCCACGCGAACCGGCGGACGCATCTGTCCACCTGCCCGTCGTCGCCGACGCCGAGCGCGTAGGTGCCGATGCGGAGCGTCGTGCAGCGGGCGATGCGCCCCTTGTCCGCCGTCACGAGCATGAAGCCGAAGCCGAACGACAGGAGCTGCTTGTAGAGGCGGTGGAGCATCGGGTAGGCGTTGGAGCGGCTGAACGTCCAGCGCGTCGCCTCCGTCATGCTGTCGAGAAGCTTCCTCTGCTCGTGCGTGGTCTCGCCGTTCTCCAGCATGAAGTCCGGCAGCTTGAAGCGGAACCACGGCGTCGCCGGGCTTGTCAGGTTGCCGTGGAATCCGGCCGCGCCCCGCTTCATCGAGTCCATCGGCGATGTCGTCAGCATCCGGTGGTCGTCGTCGTGCGCGTAGCCGTCCGCCATTTCGTCCACGCCGCGCGCAAGCCCCGGTATCGCCGCAGGGTAGATTTCGCGGGCGACGTCCAGGAGGAGCTGCTTGCGCTTCTCGAACACCGAGAAAAGCTTGGACTCCGTTGCCCGGCAGTGCTTGGCTATGAGCGAGCTGTCCACGGTTCCCTCACGATCCGAGCTTTGACTTGCCGCCGCCGAAGTTCGCCCACGTGGAGCGGATGCCGGTCAGGCGGCTCCGCGCCAGCGCCTGGTTCTGCTGCGCCGTCTGCGTGTCGATCGAGATGTCGCGCGCCACGGCGGGCGTCACGATCTCCGTCTGCGGAGACTGCACCGTCGGCGCGATAGGCGCGGCAGACACCGCCGCCCGCTGCATCGTCTGCTGCGTCTTCACTTGCTGCGTCTTCACTTTGCTGCTGCCGCTCTTGTGTGACATGGTTTGCTCCTTGAGGCAGGTTTTCCCTTTGCGCGTCTAATGTATCATGCGTTTTTCAAAAAACGCCGAAATTCCGACAAGTCGCATACGACAAGTCGTATACGACAAGTCGGAATCGCCTTTGACTTCGCCCAATGTTTGCAGGGCTTTCGCGCGCGCCGCCGAACTTTCTGAAAATTCCCCTTGACGGGTTTCAGGTCAACGGGCGAAAAGGCGGCTTGATGGCATGTTGCGCGACTCCCTTTCGCGCCCGGCTCCGACACCTCCGTCCGGCGGCGTGAACGAGGCAAGAACCTCCTCGTCCGTGAGGTCGGCCATGCAGTCGATGATGTCGTCGTGAGGGATGGACGTCTGGTCGCCCGTGTACATCAGCAGCTCATCCTCCACAAGCTCCTGGATCGCGTCGTACACCTTCGCCTCAGGAACGCGCCCGCCGCCCGGATCGACGATGCGCGTCTTGATGAGCTTCAGCGGAAGCCATATCTCGGCGTTCGCGAACGGCACGACGAGCCGCTTGATGCGGAAGTCCTTGTTCGTGTTGTGGCGAAGCTCGACGACGTGGAAGTGGTAGATGCGCCTGTCCATCTCGATCCGAAGCGCCTCCACGTCGCTCATCGGCCCGACCTGCTCCCACCACACCGTCTGCACCTTGCGCGCGCCGCCGAACTTCGTCACCATCTCGAAGAGCGCCTGTATCTTCTCCGCGAGGTTCAAGCGCGCGTGTACGAGGTCGAGCAGGTAGTACGCGCCGTCGCGGTTCCGTCCCCACGCCTGGATGCAGGTGAAGTCGCTCCCGTCCCTCTTCGACTTCGCGCCGTCAACGAATATGTGGACGCGCATCTGCCGCCAGTCGATCTCCCCCGTGTAGTACCGCAGCCACTCGCGCCGGAACACCGTCGTCCCGGCCAGCTTCGGATCGCAGTCGAGGAGCGCCGCCGCCTGGAGCGGCCCCAGCTGCGACCTCTGCATGGAGTACCACGACGGTTTGTAATGCTCCGGGAAAAGCGTCTCCCATCCGTCCGGCCCGTCCTTCCGCGCGGGATAGACGAGCGATTCGTAGCGCGGGTAGTCGGGATCCTTCTCCATCTCCTCGTAGATGTGCCCCACGAGGTCGTTCACGTGCCAGCGCGTCGCGCACACGATGATGATGTGCGCGGGCGCGTTCGTTCTCGTGCAAACGTCCGTCTTGAAGCTCATCCATACGTTGTCGCGCTCCGTCTGGCTCTCGGCCTCCTTCGCGTTCTTGCAGTAGTCGTCTACGATGATGAGGTTCCCGCCCTTGCCGGTGATCGAACCTCCCAGGCCCTGCGCGTATACGCTCGATACGGAGTCCTTGATCTTCCATTCGTCCGTCGCGTTCTTGTCAGGGTCGATCCGCATGTCCGGGAACACCTTGCCGTATGCCTCGCTCTCGACGATGCTCTGCACGTTGGCGGAGAAACCCTTGACGAGCGACGAGCCGTAGCCGCTCATGATGACGTTCGGCTGCATGTCGCGGCACCGTCCCAGGAAGAAGGCCGGAAGGGCGCGCGAAACGAGATCGCTCTTGCCGTGGCGGAAGGGCATGTTGACGATGAGATAGGTGTCCTTCCCCTGCCGGAAGTCCTCGACGGCCCTTGTCAGCCGTGCGCACAGCTCCCGCGTGTGCCGCCCGATGTGAAGCGGCGACGGCATCCACCAGCAGTATTGGAGGAACGCGAGCAGGTTCCCCTGCGCCATCCTCCGCAGCAGCTCGATCCGCGCCTCCTTCGCTCCGATCATCCCTGGACCTCCTCGGATTCGACGTCGATCGTCCGCTCCTCCTGCTCGATGATGGCCTTCAGGTCGGCGTCGCTCATGCCCTCGACGCCGCGCGGCGTGAAGCTGTCCGCCTTGCCGCCGTCCTTCAAGACCGTCTCCTCGGGCGCGTTCAACCCTTTAAGCCGCGCAAGTACCTCCACGCCTTTCAGCGTGTCCCTGTCCAGGATGCAGGGCTTTCCGTCTTTCGTCGTGCAGTCCAGGGCCTTGTAGATGGCCGCATATATGCCGTTGGCGATTTCTTCTCCGCGCCTCTCCCACATTTCGCGGTTCTTTCTCCGCGCCTCTCCAGCGGCTTCCGCGATACGGCTTATGATGTCCGCCCGCTTCTGGAGACGGCTCGCGCGGTTGTCGATCGCGTGCTTGCGCCTTTCGTCCGTGATGGCAAGCGAGAAGGCCTCGGAATAGGCTTCGCGGGCGCTCTTTCCGATGGCCACGAGCTGGCAGAACCGCTCTTCCATGAGTGTCAGTCCCTGTCTCATCTCTGATTACTCCCGCTAACTCCCGAAAACCACCTCTTTTTTGCAGTCGGCGGCGCGTTTCGGCGGAACGCCGCGACCGTACCCGTCCGGGATCGTGCCGTATGCCTTCCACTGCCGGAAGAACAGCTTCACGTCTTCGCTCGTCAGCGGATGTCCGAGAAGTTCCGGAGCGTTCTTGAAGATGTTGAAGAGCATCGCACGGCTCGGCCTGTCGTCACGCAGGACACGGCGAACGCAGTCAGGGTTCGGCGGGACGTCGCAGCCGCAACGCCGAACCGGCGCAAGCCGTTCGCGGCACGTCTGGCCGAAGCCGACGAAATGGAACTTCTCGACGATACGGGGCGCTGCCGTCTTCGCCGCCTTGCGGCGCTTTTGCCTCTTCACATGTCCCATTCAAAATCCTCCGTATTACCTTCTACGCCTTCTTCTTCTTCAGAGGGGAGCGGGGAAGGCGCGCGCGCGCGTGCCGGCGCCCCCGCTCCCCAAGTCGTGCCCGTGTGCGCGTCTGGTGGGTTTGGTGGATTAGGTGGGTTGATTTCGGACGAATTATTTTCCGCACTCGCACATGCACTTTGCGGAAAATCGCCATCTAAACCCACCAAACCCACCGCCGCAACGCCCATTGCGGATATGCCGCGAAACACGTAATGCGTCCGCCCCGTGCTCAATTTCGGCTCGTCCATGCGAAAAACAAGCGAAAACTGCCGCAAATAGCGGTTTAGCGCCTTGCCTACACGTCGCGACGAATAGATCGACTTGGTTTTCTCGTCCTCGTCGTCGCCCTGCCGTGCGACAATCAGCTCCGAAAGTTCTCCGGCCGTGCCTTCCCACTCCCACGACTTGGACTTCAGGACCTCCAGTATGCCCTTGGCGACCGGATCGTTCAATAGCGGCAGTATCGCCTTGTTCGCCTCTGCCGCTCCGAGCGCCTTTACGACGCCAGCCTCGTTGCCGATCGCGCGGCCGATCCGTACCGAGAACTCGCCGTAGGCCGGATGTCGCCTGTTCATGCTCGCATCCACCGGCTCCTTGTCCTGAAGCGCCTTTGCAAGCGTCCGCGCCATCCAGGTAAGGTAATCGTCTCGGTGCGCGGCGATGTCGGCGTCTATCGAGTCCTCCGCGCTCCAGGAACGCGACGCAAGATTGAGCGTGATGATTCTGTCGGCCATGCCGCCGTCGCCCTCTGTGGAGAAGAGCGGGTTGTTAGACGTCAGGATGATCGAGGCGTTCGCGTCGTAGATGGACTCCCCGTCGTCGCTGTAGAGCTGCCGCCGCTTCATCTGGCCGCCCGTGGCGGCGTTCTGGAACGCGTTGCTGACCCATTTTATCTTGGTGTCGAGATTGTCGAAGATCTCCACCTTGCCGTTGTTTATGGCAATCCAGAACGCCTCGCGCCCCTTGTCGTCCTCTTCGACGTCCAGCGGCGCCTTGTCGGCCTTGCCGCGCCGGCGGACGCCGAGTATTTCCTTTACGGCGCAAGCCATGCGCGTCTTGCCGCTCTGCGCCTTGCCGGTTATAAGAAGTATCGGCTTCGTCCTGTGCTGCGCGAAGAGGTTTACAACCCATAGCCGCATGTTCATCGGCCCGGACTCGTCCGTCCAGCTCGCGTCCTTGAATATCGGCGCCTCGGCAAACGGATCCATGCCGTCGCCGTCAACGAGCTTCCAGGGCGCGAGCGTGTTCCCTCGAAGGAACACAACGCCGTCGGTCCCGTTCTGAACCATCTCGCATTTCCCGTCCTTCACGCGGCACATCGCCGTGTCGCCGTTGGAAATGTAAACCGCATCGCCCTGGCGCTCCCAGCTGTTGCCGGGCTTCACGCCGCTTGAATACTCCGGATCGACCGCAATCTGCTTGACGAGTCCAAGAATCTTGGCCATGTCGCCTTTCTTCGGGTCGATGTCCTCCAGCCGAGCCGCCGCGCCGACGAACGCGAAGAACTCGTTCGACATTACGCGCATAAGGCGGCACTCGTCCTTGTCCCGGTCAAGGAACATGGCGTAGGAAAAGTCCTTCTCATTGTCGCTGTGCCAGAAGAAGCTGCCGCGCATCAGGAGCCACAAGGCCGCGCTCCAGGCTTTTATGCGCACCGGCACGCCCTTCGGAAGCTCGTTGTTCGGGCACGCCCGGCTCACCGTGGCGATCGAGTAGGCGAAGATGCGCTCGACTGTCCAACCGTATTCGAGCGTCAGCGTCGCGAACCGTCCGCCTCCGATGTCGAAATCCACCACCCACCTGTCACGTTCTTCGCCGGGGGCGCGGGGGACGCGGCGGCCGAAGCGGGCCGGACGCTCCTCCGTGCCGGTAGTTGATGCGGCATCGCCGGCGGCGTTTCTCCGGCCGCTGGCGCGGCCTTCGCCGCCGGCAACATCCGTGGATGCGTCCGCGTGGCCGTCCTTCGCCGCCGCCAGGAGCGCTTCTTCGCCGAACTCCCATTCCTTCGGCCACGGCGCCGCGTTCTTCACCGCCTCCATGAACGCGGCCCTGTCGGCCGGAAGCCCCGCCTTGCGCCGCGCCTCCAGCCAGTCCGTGAAGTCCTTCGGATGCTCCCCGCCGACGGGCGGCATAACCATCAGCTTGATCTTGCCCTCGAAGCCGGCCGCCACGAGCTGCCGCCGCACGTCCCAGGCATGCTTCTGTCCGCGCCAGTGCTCGATCTCCTCCGTGACGGACTCGCCGCGCCGCTTCTTCGTCACCGTCTTCGTCTGCGGGTCGTTGTCGGCGACGACGATGATCCCGCTCGCGCCCTTGAACCACTCGCCCCAGCCCTCCGGGAACTTGTAGCCCCATTTCATCGCGCCCGCCACGTTGCAGGTCGCCGCGCATCCGACGGTCTCCTCGACGTTCAGGGCGTCCTTCTCGCCCTCGACGATGACGATCGCCTTGCCGTTCTTCGCGGCCGATATGACGCGCGGCAGCCGGAAGGGGACACGGGGCACGTTGCCCTTCGTGAGTCCGAAGCTCCAACCGAACTTCGCCGAAGGATCCGGAGTCTTGATGATGAACGTCTTCTTGCCGTCCTCCTTCACGTACCGGCAACTCTTGTACAGCACCGCGCCTTTCTCGTCGGTGTACACGTAGTCGCACACCCACTTGCCCCAGCGCCCCTTGATCGTCCTCCTGGGCTTCTCGTTGCCCGGCATCAGGTCGCGCATCTTCAGGCCGACGGCCTCGACCACCTGCTCCGCTGTGCATCCCGCGTGGCAGTGAACGAGCCATCGCCCGTCCTCGCCTCGCGCGATCGAGAGCGACGGATTGTCGTCACCGTGCGACGGACACCTCGCGATCCAGCCGCCCCCCGACTGCTGGACGCCCTCGAACTTGCCGAGGAATTCGCTTTCCTCAATCATCCGCAACCACCTCCAGAACCTCTATGTCGCGCATTTCGGCGAGCTGTCCCGGGTCTGGCCGGTCGTGGCAGCCGTCGCCCATGACGAGCCGGTACTTCGCGTTCCGGATCGCCTTGCCCCCGCTCACGGCCCGCGTCCGTATCGAGCCGCAGTCCGTACGGACGATGAACCACCGTTTCCGCTCTGCCTGTTTCATGCGCGTTCCTCCGTTTTCCCCTGGTCAGAATGTGACGGTGGCCGTCAGCGTCGCCGCCGCGAGCCAGTAGACGAACCGCCTCCAGTCGCCGCAGGCGGCGTACACGACCGCAGCCGCGACGTCCAGCGCGATCAGCGCACTCGGAAAAACCTTCGCCATCATTTCTTCACGGCTCCTTTCATCGCCTTGCGTCGAGCGCGCATCCATCCGGCCACGTACGCGTTGTGCATCAGCTTTCGCCCGTAGGCGCACGACGGCGCCGTTCCGATGCGCCGCACGCCGAGTATGCTGCACCATCCGCATCCCCATTTTGGACACTTCGCACATTGCCGGGCCTTCCTCACGCCGCCTTCCTTTCAAGCTCTTTGAACATCTTGCGCTTCTGGTGGCGACGGTGTTCTGCCTTGAACCAGGCCGCAATCTGCTTCGCAAGCTCGTACAACTCATTCGGCGCGCGCTTGTTGTGCTTCAGGTAGCACTGTCTCACGAGCCAGCTCTTGCGGTCGATCTCGATGTCACAGAAACTTTCGTAGCCACGCCCGCTCTGCCGCTTCAGCATCACGATCAGCGAGTCGCCCTTGACGATCGCCTGTCCGTAGGTTCCGCATCCGACGCAGTTGTGCATCTTCCGGCCCTCGGCAAGCAGCTCCTCCTGGGACTTCGCCAGAACGAGCGTGTAGCCGCATCCCTTCAGGACGTCCGTGCGCTTCAGCGACTTCTGGAACGCCTCGAGTTCCTTGATCCGCGTCTTCATCGTGTCGCGGATCCATTTCGCCTCGGCGCGCTCCGCCGCCCGCTTCGCCCGTATCTCGGCCCGGGCTTTCTTCCTGTCCCTGGCCTCCATGTCCTCCAGACGATCCATGAACGCCTTGCGCCCGCCTTTCGTCGGCGGGTACGCCGTTCCCTCGTTGCGGAGGTCAAGCCCGCACTTGATCGCGTATTCGAGGTAGCGCATGTATTCCTCGACGCGCACATGCCATTTCGGAAGGGTCTTCATTAGCCGGTCGTAGTCGAGCTTCACCTTCACGCGGTCGTTCCAGTAGCGCATGCGGCTCCTGACGTCGAGGATGAATTTCCGGCGCTTCTCCGCGTACTTCACCGGCACGTCGTGCCGCGCCGCGTAGATGATGTCCACCGCGTCATAGTGGCCCTTCGCCTCCTCGCGGTGCGCGATGATCCAGTCCCTTATCCTCTTGTCCTTCAGGGCCTTTATCCCGGCAGGGCAGATGAGGGTGTAAAGCCCCATCTTGGCGAGGAGTTCGATCTTCGGCTCCTGGCGGTACATGATGAGCCAGTCCACAAGCCCGGCCTTGCAGGGCGTCACGTCGTCGTACTGGCAGTATTCGTACCGCGTCCCTTTAAGCGCATCGAGGTTTATCACCTCGTGCCAGGGGAACGTCAGCCCCATGTTGAACCGCCACTTCCCGCCGCTGTACCATCCGTCGTCGATCGGCTTGCCGATCAGCGGCCCCGTCTCGGCCTTGCTTTTCGGCCCGCGCTTTCCGCCGCCGGCCCAATCCTCCTCCTGCCATTCGACCACCCAGCCGCCCAGCCCGTGGTAGTCGATGTCGCGAAGTTCGAGCTTCCCGGTCTTGATGTGCCATCGGCCGACTTCCTTCACGACCTGCCTGTACGCGCGGTTGAGCCGCACGGCCACATGCACCACGGTCACTTCGATCTTGCCCCACTCCGGCGGCTTCTCCGCCGCACCGTTCGCGAAGACTTCCGCAAGCGTCCGCGAACCTTCGCCGGCGACGATGTAGTTGTACCGGAGCGTCTTGCGCGTCGGGCGCTTCTTGCCGTCGTACAGGTCGCTCCCGTGGCATGGGCACCACGCTTCAGTGAAGTGCGGCGCTCTCCGGCCTGTCACGCTTCCGTACCGGCGCCCGTCGAAGTCGTGCACCGTCCGCTTCTTCCAGTCAAACGCCGCGATCTCCTCGACCTGCCATTTGTGAAGACTCATTTCGCACCGCCTTTCTTCAGCATGAGCGCCTGGGCGTCCGCGAGCCAGGTGTCGCAGTCGCCGATGAACTTGCCCATCTTGCTTTCGTCGCAGTTCTGCTTGATGATCTCGCGCAACGTCGCGATCATCGGCTGCGCCTTCCACACAAGGCCTATCGCTTTAACCGGCTTCATGACGGATCCTCCAGAGCAGCTTCTTCGACTGAGTTCTTCATGATATTGCACCACGCCTTTTCAAGCGTTTCGGCAGATTCGAGAACTTCAATAGTCCGCCCATCGCCAAGAAAAACAACCGTCTTGTCGCAATGGCCGATTATGCCCATGACTTGAAGCGGATTTATGAGGACGTCCACATGGCGCCCATAGCCGTCTCGCTTGGTCGCGCGTATCATTCCAAGAGGTATTATCATGACTCCACCTCCCGCTCGTCCACCTCTGCGGCATACCAGTCCGCCGTGTGCGTGGCGATGATGAACGGTGAAAACACCCGCATCGCCGCCCGGAACTCGCCTTCGGAATACTCCTTATCGACTCCCCACGGCCCCATGTGGAACATGATCGCCGCGATCTCCTCGCGCATCAGCTGGATCCCCAGCTCCGACGCGATTGCAACGGAGCATGCCCCGTGGCCCTGATACTCCGGCTGCACATACTCCCATGCCGGCCCTGCGCCCTCCACGGCGCGGTAGCACCGGCACTTCACGAGGTCGTGAAGCATCCCCACGAGATACGGCGATTCCTTGCGCGGCCAGAACACGCTATACGAATTTGTCAGCGCAATCAACCTCCGTGTCATGTAAACGGAGTGTTTCAGCAAACCTCCGCGCTCGGCAAGGTGATGCCCTTTGCTCGCCGGCGCATCGAAGTATCCGATACCGCCAAGAGCTAGTTCGAGCATTCCGTTGCAGTCACCGAAGGCACGTTTGAAAAAATTTTCCTTGTCTCCCTGGATGTCGTAATTCTCGACTGCTTTCTGAAAATCATTGCTCATTTCTCCACCTTGCCTTTCTCATGCTCTTTGCAGAATATCGGATCGTCCCACAACACGCCGAATGTCATCACTCGTCGGCCGAAAAGCTCGTCTATCGTAAAGCTCTTTCTGTTGTTGCAGTATGGAGCGTGGCAGAATGCGCTTACACATTCCACTGGAATATCTGCCGAATAGACGTAGTTCGTTTTACACGTTTTCCTGTAAAGCGTCTCGACCGGCCCGCTTACGTTCACAACCCACACGGATTCCGGAGGTTGAGGCGTCTCGTCTATTACTCTCGCCTTTACCTTTTCCTCTCCGCTGGTCACGATCATCAGCGCGACCACTAGATTGGTTATAGTTGTCATTCCTGCACCTCGCTTTCTGAAGAAGTTGAAGCGGGCAGGGTGCTCGGCACCATGGCATTCTCTTCCCCCGACGCGCCCGCCGACGCCTGGGGCGAGGACAGTCCATCTTTTTCGGGCTGTCCGGTGTGCATTTCAAGCATCTCGAAGAAGAATCCCTGCTGCGCGCGCGGCTTCTTCGTCTTGGCCTTGGCCCGTTCTTTCTTCTTCAGCTCGCGAAGCTCCGCCTTTGCCTTCGAGCTGCCATGCGCAACCCGTTCTTCAAGACGCTCTTTCCTCGCCGTCGGCTTCGGCATGGCCTTGACGGTCGAACTGCGTTTGGCCGCCTTGTCCCAGTCCGCCGGCACGTCCTCGAACCAGTGCATCGCGATCGCGTACACCACGGCGGGGTCGATGTGTCCGCTCGATCCTCGGAGCGCCTTTCGTGCCACGGCCTCGATGAACTTCCAGCAGCCATTGGCGTCCTTGCCCTCGACCTTGCACCTGGCCTTCAGCTCGTCGGTCGCGTTCTTCTGGAAGTACGCTTCGATCGCCTTCACGGGATCCATCGGGTCGATGTCGCCCGCGTCCTTGATGAAACACGTGTAGGCCTCCTCCACATAGTCGCGCTTCTTCGTTCCCGAATCGGCCTTTCCCGTTCCCGAATCGGCCTTTTCCGTTCCCGAATCAGCCTTTTCCGTTTCCGTTTCGGCCTGTTCCGTTTCAGAATCGGCCTGTTCTGTTTCACAGGGGACGTTCAACGTGTCCTCGGGCTTGAAGCCGGTCGCACGGTCGATGGACGCTTCGAGCGGCGTCTTCGGCGCGGCCTCTTCCATCATCGCCTTGATGTCCGCCTCAAAGTCCTTCATGTCCTGTTCCATGATCTCGGAGCCGGTCATTTTCTTCTTCGCCATACCTCAGCCCTCCTTTCTGTAGGGCATTATGACCGCAACCCAGGGCACGGTACACGTCAGCTTGAACGGTGTCGAGTCTCCGCAGTCGGTGTGAAGTATGAATTCGTCGTCGTCGATCACCTCCAGCGCGTCTTTCATCAGGCGCGGGTTCACGCGAAACTCACACTTCACGTTGTCCATGTCTTCAACGGGCATGTCCGTCTTGGCGGACGTGATGTCGTTCCTCGCCTCGAACGTGGCCCTGCCGTTCACGATCGTGATCTTTACGCCGCCCGTCTCGTCGCTTGCGAGCGCCGCGCGGCCCATCGCCTCCAGGAACATCGTGCGCTTCATGCGGATTAAATGCGTCGTGCCCCTTTTGTCCTCTGGCACGACCCTATGCCAGTCTGGATAGGCATCCGCAAGAACCTTCGCCGTCATGCCCCATTTGTCTCCGACGATCCGCACCGCCGAGCCGTCGAACACCATGTACACGTCGCCATCTGACATGCGCTCCAGAAGACCGTAGAGGATCGCGACCGTCTTTGTCGGCAGGGTGATGTTCATCCCCAACATGGCCTTGTCCATCACGTCTATGCTCTCGACGTGCGCAAGCCGCCGTCCGTCGGTGGCCGTCATGCCGAGCTTCCCGTCCTTCAGGTCGATGTTCACGCCCGCGAGGTTCGCGCGCGTCGCGTCCGTCGAGACGGCGAAGCGAACCTTCCGCAGCATTTCGCGGAAGAGAGCCGCGTCGATGTGCAGGGCCGCTTTTGCCTCGTCCTTCGGGCCGGCCATCATGGGGAAGTCAATCGCCTCGCCGGCCGCGAGCTTGAACACAACCCCGCCTCCCCTCATCCTGACCTTCTTCCCGAAGTCGTCGTCGATTTCCACCTTGCCATCCGGCATCGCCGCGACGAACGACACGAATGCCGCTCCGGGCAAGGTCACTGTTCCCGTGTTCTCGATCTCGCCGTCCTCCAGCCGCCATTCGACCTGGACGTCGCCGTTCGATCCTGTCACCGACAGGCATCCGCTCGCGTCAAGCCTGATCTTGCTGAACGCGCTAAGGCCGTCTTTCGAGACAAGCCCCTTGACTGCTTGGGCCGCTTCGGCGAGCTGCGCCCTCGTTATCTCAGTTTTCATTTTTGCTCTCCGTTTTTGTGCCCGACAGAATCCCCTTGCGCTCAAGCCGCTCGCGGATCGCAAGCCGCGTCTGCTGGTTTATGGTTCCCTCCGACTCGTCGGCAAGGGTGCGCAAGCCCCTGTACCAGTCTTCCGGAACCTTGACGTGTATCACTGCGTCCATGATCTTTCTCCTTATTCCATCCCGTTCCTCGGAAGCGGCGCGAAGCCGTCCTTGCGGATCGGGCTTGACGGGCGGCGCGCGCGCCTGTACGGGCCGTCCGGCGTGTGTTCCGCGAGCGCCTCCACCGTCTCGTCCGTCCACCACGCCTCCGCGTACGCCGCGCTCACCTGGTGCGCCACGCGCTCGATGAAGCCGTGGATGTCCTCGAAGCAGTACACCGTCTGCGTCCGCCTGTCGTCGCTCACCCAATTCCCCTGGCGCGCCCTGATCCATCCGCGCTTCCACGCCGCCTTCAGCACGGCGACGTTGATGCCGAACGAATCCTTGACCTGATCCGGGGTTCCCCAGCGCATGTCGTACGGACGCTCCCGCGCGCCGAAGATCTCGCTTGCCTCAGTCACCACGATCCAAGACTCCCTTGCCTGAACGACGACGGCTTCGGCCCGCTGAACGGCGCCGTGAAGCGGTTCTTCACCTCGGCCGCCCGCTCTGCCGCGTGTTCCCATGCTTCCTTCTTCTCCTCGGCCTTGGCCGTCTTGACGGCATCGGCCTTTGCCCAGATGGCCTTGACCTCATCCGGCACCTTTGGCGGAGTCGGCGTCTCGCCCCGTCCCTCCGCCTCCTTCGCGGACACCGCGAAGCCGTCGATGAGCTTCCACATCAGCGCATCGCCGACGCGCGGCGCGTGGAACGTCAGCCATTCGGTGACGGCCTTCCAGTAGCCGGGGAAGGGGAGGCCGCTGGCCTTCTTCACGTCCGGCCAGCACCTCCCCGCCGCCTTCGCGAGCGCCGCTTTCACCTCGTCGGCGGTCACGGCCTCGCCTCCTGGTTTTGCCGGTCGCGCTCCGCCGCGCCCTCTTCCTCCAGGTCGTTGACCGCGCTCGACTGCGGCGGCGTCGCTGCGAGATAGAGCCAGAAGAGAACGATGCCGAGGACGAGCAGCACAACGTAGCCGATCCATTCCCAAATCGCCGCACGACGCAGCTTCCGGCGAAGCTCGCGCTCCTCCGGCCGTTCGGTTTCCTTGTACCAGTCTTCGAGATTCATTCCAGTCTCCCGCCCGTGGATGTGCGCACACCCAAGATGCGCAAAAAAATTAAGTGTTGTCACGCAAACGCGGATGCGCCCGCCCCGCAGAATGTGCGCACACTCTACGGCCAGAAGAAATCTTGCGTATTCTTCTCACGTATTCCTCCGGAGAAAAGCCGCGTTTTGCAGCCACGCGTTCGAGCTTGCTTCTGAATGATTCTTGATTTTGTTTCATCCGTTCACCTCACTTTTCTTGACTATTTCCTCGACTACCTCTACCGCTTCCTTGTGCTCGGGCGTGACCTTCCCTTTGGAGTCGATGACACCCATGCCCAAGGCAAGAGATTCGATGCCGTGCCAGATGACGTCGGTCAAGGTCATGTTCTTCTGCTCGGCGATGTAAACCGCGATCGCTTTCTTGTGCGGTTCGACATAGACGCCGATGCGGACTTGGCCTTGTTTGTGCCTTCCTTTACGAGTTGTTTTTTTCTGATTCACGATTCTACTCCTATGTGGCGCGTATTATATCAAAATGTGCGCACACTCATCAACCACCAATTTACACTTTTTTTACACACATCGAAAATGCTATAATATCGCGCCATGCACATAGTGGCAAAAGAGGTTGAAAGCATTACAACACGTGAAGCTTGCATCAGAGAGATGTTGGCTCGCTCCCCTTATTGCCACATATTCAAGACGGAAGAATGCCTGTCTGCTTGTGAGAAGCATGGTTTACCACCTACGGACCTCCCGGCGATCGTGGACGAGCTGAACCGTCGCCGTGCTGAAAAGGACAGTTCCGCAAGATTGGCACATCACATCGTCGAGGCATCCATGCCCGCAGCCGTTCCAGAGCGCCCGGAACACAACCCGCCGAAGACGGGGTTCTGGAGTTTTGTTGTCGATGCGTTGCTGCACATAGCGTATTTTCTGTCGCCGGTTCTTGGCATCTTGGCATTGGTTGTTCTGTTTCTGCCCTATGCGCTGTTTGAATGGCTGCTGGAAGTCAGGCATGGTTTCAGCTTTGCGGCGTTCGGCTTGACAGTTGTGTTTTGGATCTTGCTGTTCGCCTGCCTTTCGTTTACGCCCTGGAAGAAGTTGCGCCCGAATCGCGAATGGCTGCTCGCTCCGATCCGTTATCTCCGCCGACAGTTCCGCCGTCTCGAAGCGGCAACGCGTCCCGAATAACCGTGCTGGATTCTTATGATACAAATTATGATACAGCGGTGGAACGCAATGAGCGAAATAAGCGAAAAAACCAATAAAAATGCCGCAGAAAACGCCATTTTCTGGTTCGATCCCAGTCAGTCGCACCATTTGAAA
>ERZ1034928.121-NODE-121-length-47471-cov-317.974080_pt1 | contig 47471 bp, 65 predicted proteins | sample MGYA00520627_ERZ1034928 | MGnify/ENA primary metagenome ERZ1034928 (study PRJEB33766, sample SAMN09781755) | gut metagenome | biome: gut microbiome | host: Homo sapiens | place: Madagascar | study: EMG produced TPA metagenomics assembly of the PRJNA485056 data...
ATAATAAATTAAATTATAATGATAGTAATGTAGATTTATTAAAAGAATTAAATTATGTAATTGACTTTAGTAATTCATTAATAATTAGATTAATAAATAAAGATAATAGTGTTAAGTATGTAGAATTAGTTAGATTACTTAGTTATGTTGATTTAGATTTATACAACACTCATGGAATTATGTTAAATGATTAAAGGTGGTGGAGTAAAATTATAGATATAGATTAAGTTATTAATATAATAACTTGTTTCTATATGCTTTTTAAAAGTAAAGCATAAAGTTATCCAAAATAAAATGAAATAAGAAAAGGAGTGTGAGTTATTTATGGATACTAATAATATTGAAGTAGTGGACTTAAAAAGATGTTGCTACTGTAACAGTGAAGTGAGTACAGAAAAGGGGGTACAGTGGGGTAGATATTTCTATTGTGATAGGTGCTTTAAAAATAATAAGTGTATGGTAGATAGTTACCATAGTCCTAGTATTGATACATCTTTTAAACGTAGTAAAAAAGATAGTAGTACAGAGAATTTATATCTAGGTATTGAGTTAGAAATAACAAAAGATATTTATGGTAGATGTACACAAAGTGAGCATATAGACAATGTGTTCTACATTAGGAAGAATTTTAAAGAATTAGGACTTAATTTTGAAACAGATAGCAGTATAGGTGATGGTATGGAAATAGTTACACAACCTATGACCTATAAATATTTTAAAGAAAACCAGGATAAGTTTAAAAGTATTTTTGAGTACCTAACAAGTAAAGGTTATTTCAGTCATGATAAAGGTAAATGTGGACTACATATTCATGTATCAAAAAATGCACTAGGTGATACAAATGAAAAGATACAACAAACAATTGAAAAGATAATGCTATTTGTAGAAACATATAGAAACAATATAGAACTATTTAGTAGAAGAAAACATCAAGAATTTAGTTCTTATAATTGCTATACAATACCATATCATAAACAACATAATTCTGGTAATTATATTAAAAATGACGATTATTATAAAAGTGGTAAAATGTTATACGAAATAAATAAAAATGACTGCATAGGTCATTCAAGTGTAGTAAACACTGATACAAGTACTGGCGAAACTGTAGAATTTAGAATGTTTAGAGGTACATTAAAGTATGAAACATTTGTAGCAACATTAGAGTTTGTAAACAATTTAGTACACGTATGTAAAGAGAATATGACATCTAAAATAAGTTGGAATAAAGTTATTAATTATGGTGGTGAGTTTATTAAAGACTATGTAAATAGTTTAAATATAATAGATAGTAATATGTATTTAAGAGATTATACTAAACAAATAGAAACAAATATTGAAAAAGAAAATGTTAAAAATAAAGTTATAATTGATAAATATAAAAAAGATTTAAGCGAAATAGAAGTAAGTTTACAAAATTTATTGAACCAACCTATAGACTTTAATAATGATATTAAACAAGTACGTTCTATATTAGATTTTAGAAAACTTATATATGATGCTTTAAGCAATATACTTGTAGATACTACAGAAAATGAAAGTCAATCATTATATATTAGATTAAGAGCATTAAGTATGTATAATTATAGTGAAACTTGTAAAAATAATTTAAGTGCATTAAAACGTACATTAGAGAGATATACTTGTTATAAATTAGATAATGACATGATAACTGTTGTAAAAAATAGTATAGAAACTATAAAAGACATATTAAATAAAGCAAATAGTACAGAAACTGTATATTAAGAAAAGGAGTGTGATTAAGGTGTGTATTATAGTAGCAAAAAATAAAGGTGTAATGTTACCTACAAAAAAGACATTAGAGCAGTGTTTTGAAAGAAATAAAGATGGTGCTGGCATAATGTATGTAAAAGATAATAAAGTAATAATTGAAAAAGGACTTATGACTTTTCAAGAATTTTACCAAAAGTTAAGAAGTATTAAAAGAGAGTTTGGTGGTGATTTAACTAATAAAGCAATAGTTATGCACTTTAGAATTGGAACACATGGTGAAAATGATAAAGCAACAACTCATCCATTCCCCATATCAAATAGTTTTAACGATTTAAGAGCCACTTATTTTGAAACTGATATAGGAATGGTACATAATGGTATTATAAGTGCATATAATTATGATAGTGTGTTAAGTGATACACAAACATTTATAAGAGATTATGTTAGTGTATTTAAGGACTTAAAAAAGAATTTTTATAAAAATAGTAAAGTTATGGAAATTATTGCAGATAAAGCAAACACTATAAGTAATAAGTTATGCTTCCTAGATAATAAAGAGAACATTTACTGGTATGGTAATAAAATTATTGATAATGGTGTTATGTATTCAAATGAAACATATAAACCTTACACTTATAACTCATATAGAAACTATAATTATAATTATGACTATGATTATTGGTATGGTTATAGTAGTTATTCTAATTCATATTCTAGTAAATCAAAAAATAAAGTGAAGTCTTATACATTAGATGATTTTGTTAAAAATAGAATTAAGTATGAACTTTTAGAAGTAGGTGATTACTATGAAACAGAAAATGGAAAAGATGGTGATTTTGTACATAAAAATGAAATGATAATAATAGATAAAGACCATAACTTATATGAAGTTAAAGGTAATAGTGTATCATTAATAGGTACAGATGTAGATGTGTTTGATAGTAATTTTAAAATAAAATATTTTACATATAAAGGGGGGTTAGTATAATTAATATGAAAAATAAAATTAATAAGTTAATAAAAAAGTACAATAAAATCTTTAGTAAAAGATATGGCACACAATTTGACATAAAAGAAGATTATGTAAGTTCAATAGATAGTTTAGAGAGTTTAAAGGCAAACTGTATTTGTGATAGTGAAACTACATATATAGAATGTAAATTATTGATAAATTACTTAAATTATCTAAAGTTAAAAGAAACTAAACTTTTAGAAAAGTTTGAGAAAATGGAAAGTGAGGAAAACTAATGAAGAATATTTATGATAATGGTGCATTAATATTAGGTAATGTACAAATGATAATCAATGAAACAGAAAAAGAATTAAAAAATAATGTAGATATGTTGTATATTGATATGGAAGAATTAATAAAAGATTTAAAAGAATTAAGAGACATAGATTGTGAAATGGTTGTATGTATAAACTATGATAATGGTATGAGTTATTCAATAGACTATTGGAGTAGTAAAGATATAATAAATAAAGAAAGTGAGGAAAAATAATGAAAGAATTAAAACATAGTAAAGAACTATTATCAAAATGTATTGATTATTTAATGGAAATTTGGGAGAAAGAAGAACCTAAAGAAATTAAAAATCATTTTAAATTAATTGGCTTTACTGATAATGATTTAGAATATTATGGTATCAATGAAAGTTTATGTTATACTGAAAAAGATAGTAAACTTCCATGTGAAAGATACTAAAGGGAGAGTGATTATAATGCAATATTACAGAATATATTTTGCTAAAAGTTTAGATTATGCTTATTCATTAGAACAACTAATAAATATAATAGGTAGTAATAAAGTTAGAAAAATAGAATTATGTGTAGATAATAAAATTATAAAAGTTTATAAAAGTTTAAAAGAAATAAAGGAGAGTGATTTATAATGAATGATAAATTATATGAGGAATTAAAAGAATATTGTAATTATGACTTAAAAGAAGTTGAGAATACTATACAATATTTTAGAAATAGACTTGCAAAAGAACCAAATTATGAAAGTAAAAATAATTTAGAATTAATGCTAATTGATGAGATAGATTGTGTTTTAGAAACCAATTATGACAATTATGAAACAGGAATTGATTTAACTGAAAGTGAAAAATTAGAAATATCTCGTGATATAATAGAATGTGAATATCAATTCTGGGAAGATTTACGTATTGTAATTATTGATATTATAAACAATAAATTAAAAACTAAATTAGAGTATTTAAGAAATAAAAATAAGGTATCTAATTTAGATAAAGAAGAAAAATATCAATTAGAAGTATTAACTAATTGGGAAAATGAGTTTTAGAAAGGTGGTGAAATAAAATGTACTTAAATAATGAAGATTTGTTTGAATTAGAACTTTTATATACTAACTTAAAAAATCATATAGATATTATAGGAATAGAAAAATTAGAAACATTAGGTAATATCATAAAGAAAATTGAAACACAAAAAGATAGAAAAAATAAAAGTGTTGCTAATTATATGAAAGAAAAAAGAAAAAATGATAAGACTTATGGAAGAAGTTTTACAGAAAAACAAAGAATGTTAGGTATTTAATAGTTATTGAGGAGGTATGCTATATGTATATAGTATGTGAAAAAACTTATTTTGATAGACTGGGGGAAAAGATTAAAGATGAAATTAATTTACATGATAGTGATAATATAAATGGTATTCTTGAATTTTTGAGAAAACAAAATATTTATATAACAAAAAGAACTATTTATCATGCTATGAAAAATAATGTTCCAATTAAAGGTAAATATATGATTTACAAAATAAAAAGTGAAATAGATTAAAAAGTGTATGTTATAATGATTTAGAAAGGAGAACTTATGTTAAAGAATATTGAATTAAGAGACTATCAAAAGCAAATATTAAATGATTTAAAGTATGTTCCAGCAATAGGACTTTTTATCAAAACAGGTGGTGGAAAAACTATTACAAGTCTTGCTAGATTTGAACAAAACCCCACTAAAAATTTATTAGTAATCTGCCCACAGAAAGTTATAACTCAGTGGTGGGAAGAATTAGAAAAACATACTGATTTAAAACCATTAAAGTATAAACTTAATATGTCTGCGAAAAACAAAGATACACTTTTTAATGATTATTTGAAATATCAAGATGTTACACCTAATTGTATAGTACTTAATTTTGATATATTAGATAAGATAACTTGTTTAGATAAATATATTGACAATAACTGGACTATAATTATTGATGAAAGTCATAAAATTAAGAATATAGGGAGTTATAGACACCCAGTTAAGATAACTAAAAGATGTTTAGAATTAGGAGAAAAGACTTTATATAAAATAATTCTTACAGCAACACCTACTGAAAAAGAAAATGGTGGTTATATTGATTTATATTCACAGTTGAAATTTTTAGGTTATATAGACTACAACGAAACATATTTTAAAAATAATTTTTGTATAATGGATAAATTCCAAGTTGTAGGTATGCCTTTTCCTATTAAGAAAATTGTAGGTTATAGAATGGATAGAATAAATGAACAGTTGAAACCTATACTAAATGCAACTTGTAGATATTATGCACCAAAATATGGTGATTATGAACCTGAAAATATTAAGATAAATGTACCTCGTGCTAAAACTTATCCTAAAATTTTAAGAGAAAGATGTTATAGAGATATAGTATTTGACAATGTTAGTGCTATGCGAATAGGTAAAAAATCTTTAATAGGTGGAATTATAACAGGTACTAATGAATTTGGAGATAGATTTAAGTATGATGATAACAACGAAAAAGCAGACTGGTTAGAAGAATTTTTATCTAATACTGATGAAGTTGTGAGTGTTCTTTATTGTTATAATGTAGAAAAAGAAAAGATAATTACAGTGTGTGAAAAATTAAAAAAGAAATATATTGTAATAAATGGAGAAGTAGTTGATAAACCTGCTGAACTTAAAAAAGATTTTGATGTAGTTATAGGTCAATATCAAGCATTTAGTGAAAGTTTAGATGGTCTGCAATATAAGTGTCATTTAATGGTGTTCTATTCAATGCCTGATAGTAGTTTAATGTATAAACAAAGTCTAGGTAGAATTGATAGAATAGGTCAAGAAAAAGTACCAACATATTATCATTTAATAATGAATAGTACAATAGATGAAAGTATTTATATGATGCTTAAAAATAAGATAGAATTTAGTGAGAAAGAATTAAATGCATTAAGTGTTTAAAAATAAAGGAGAATAATTAAAATATGAATTTATGGATTAGAAGTACAGCAAAAACAAATTTGATACAACCAAGATTTTTAACAATAATAGAAGGCAAAACATTTTATAAAGAAAATCAATGGGAATATGAAGGATATACAATTTGTAGTGTTTCACCTAGTGATAATTATGAACTATTAGGAACGTATAAAACAAAAGAAAGAGCCATTGAAGTATTAGATGAAATAGAAGAAAGAATAATGCTAATTAATACTATAAATTTAGTAAAAGATACAGATAGTTTAATTGCATGTAAAAATGCTTTAACAAAAGAAAAGATAAAAGGATTAAGTTATCCATATCAAATGCCAGAAAAATAAAGAAAGGAAAATAAGAATGATAAAGATTAAAGAAGATTTACAAGAAGAATGCTATAAAGATTATGAAGAATTATTTTATACAAAGTTAGTTCAAAGAAAAGTAAATTTTAATAGAATAACTCAATGTTATATTCTATATTTGCAAACTATGGAAGATATACATAAAAAACAATTAGCAATATGTGATATTCCATTAATTGAAGTTTTAACTGATGATAAAAGAAATGCAAAATATAGGAAAGATTATATTGCAAGATATTTAAAAAAATATAATAGATGTGAAGGTATGCCATTTTGTGCTGATTTAGATAAAATTATTAAAGAACATAACATTAACTTAAATGGTGATTATTATTGTGATTTATACAAAAGTTTAGGAGGTAAATAATGAAATTAATATGTTTTATAAAAGGAATATTTAGAAGTATTATAAATCTTAATATAATATCAGGACACGATTATATAAAAATTTATGATAATAAAGATATTCAAGTTCTTCAATGTAAATTATGTGGACATATATCAGTAGGATTTAAAGTAAAGAAAGTAGAGGGTAATGAGTAAATGAATAAAGAAGATAAAAAAGCCTTATTAATAGGAATACCTTTAATTGTGGCACTTCTTATTTGTGTTGTCATTACTTCACAAAAGGAAAATCAACAAAGATATGAAAATTGTATTAATAATGGTGGGAAAGCAATTTTACAAGAAACAGGATATTTTGAAGGTTGTATTATTGGAGGTGATAATAATGAATTATAGAGAAAAAATAAGAAAAGCAATTGAATGTCCACAACTTAATAATACAAGATATGGTGAATGGGGGGCATTGACTTTAGAACAAAGAAGATATATAAAAGAATTATTAGATGAGTTAGACAGGGCTGACAGTTATCTTAAAAATTTATATCTAAAAAATAGAAAGCAAAAAGAAATTATTGATAGAATTGATAAATATATAAAACCATTAATTACTAATAGAGATGATGAACAATATTATGCTATCAATTGGTATAACAAAGATGTTTTATTGAGTATGTTAAAAGAGGTATTAGAATGAATGAATTGAAATATTGTAAGTTTTGTGATAAAGAAAAACCGATAAAAGATTTTTGCAAAAGTGGTTTTGCTATAAAAAATATATGTAAAGAATGTCAAAATAAAAAGCAAACTCAAATATATAAAAATAGTAAAGAAGTAGATAAATTAAAACAAGAAAATAAACAACTAAAAAGTCAGTGGAATAAGTTAAAAGAATATTTACATAATGTTGATGTTGTTATTGATTATAGTGAAAATTATGATGGAAGATTTATTAATTATGATGAACTAGTAAATAAAATGCAAGAAATAGAAAAAGGAAGTGATGAGTAAAAATGAACCCAGAAGATTTAATGAGGAAATATAAATATGGTTATGTATCTTCTAAAGGTTTACTTGAAAGACAATTTGTTAAAGATTTATTAAAAGAAAATAAACAACTAAAAGAAAATATTGATAAGTTGGAATTAGAGAATAAAGTTCTAAAAGAACAAATGGTTGCAATGGTTAAACCAAATTATATTTATGGTGTTAGAGGGAGTAATGAGTAATGATAAGTGAAAATTCAGATTATAGTATGTATGGCATATGGAATGGAAAACCAATGTTGCCAAGTTATAATAGAGAAGAACGAAGAAAATATATAAAAGAACATAAACATGATAAAGATGCAACTAATTGTACTCATTGTAATGCTAAAACAATGACAATAACTGATGATAATGGAAATCTTGTATGTGAACTATGTGGAAGATTTAAAACAAAGAAAGTAGGAGGTGATTAATATGTTTACAGATGATTTTGATAAACCATTTAAAATATTTATAGTATTTTCATATATTGTTATAGCAGTATTATTGATAAGTCTTATTATAACAGTTTATAATGATGTTAAATTCAAAAACAAAGTAATGACTGAATATGATAAATGTATAAATATTAATGAAGATTTATATTGTAAAGTAAAATAAAGAAGGGAGATGATTAAGTTGAAAGAGAAATTAAGTGTTGGAGATGTTATATGTGCCAATTACAATGGATTTGATGGTGAAAAAAGAGTTGGAATATTTTTGATAGTATATGATGAAAGACAAGATAGAATTTATACAACTGGACATACAAATTTAACTTGTGTAAAAATTACATCAAATAACTTATTAGGAAATAGTTATACTGTTAGAATTAAACCTGGAGAAGCCAATTTAGAAAGTAGTTGTATAGTTAATTTAAGTAAAATGCACACATTTGTTAAAGACCAAATTTATAAAAAATTAGGAAGATTAAGTTCTAATACTATGTTTAATGTTTTTAAAGAATTAAGAGCATTTAATAATGAAATGGAACAACAAATTTTAGAAAATATATATTAGGAAAGGAAGTGGTATTATGATACCAAAAGAAAGATTTGATATTATTGCTAGTAGTTTAAGTTCATATTTTGGTGTTGGCTTTAACACTATTGAAGAACAACTTGATATTGATAGAGGGTTAATGGTTAAAGAAGTTGATGATGAAGCACAAGACAGAATGGACTTAGGAAATGCTATGGAAGAAGGTTGTCTTAACTATTTTGAGAAAAAATTAGGAATAGTAATAGATGAAAGAAACAGTGAATATAAATATGCTGTAAATAATTTACTTAAATGTAAAAGAGATGGTAGAACATTCCTAGATGGAATTGAAACTGGAGTTGAAAATAAGTATTCAAATAGTCAAACTAAGTGTTTTACTGATGACTTTGGTTATGAATTACAATGTCAAGCATATATGATGGCTTGGGGGTTAGACCAATGGTTACTTTGTGGTATGTGGAAAGGTCAACCTAAAATGAGACTTATAAAGAAAAATGAAGAACTTCAAAATGATATTGCAGAAGTTGTAACAGCAGTAAGTTCTATACTAATGGGTATAGCATCTGTTGAAGATTATCCTTGGGAAATAGTTGATAAGTATTCAAGTGTTAAACCATTAAAATCTTTAGGTGGGAATGATATGGAAGATTATGATAAAGAACTTCTACATAGAATAGGTGAACTTAAAGATGAAATAAAGATAAGAAAAACTGAATGTGATGAATTAGAAGAATATGCTAAATCACATTATGCTGACTGTAGATACCAAGATGAAGATTATAAATATGTAATTTCTACAGGGTCAAGAAAAGGAGATATAGATAAAGATAAATTATCTATTGAACACCCTGAAATTGACTTAGAAAGTTATAGAAAACCTGCTACTACTTATTCACAAATAAGAGTAACAAATAAAAATAAGTAAAAAAGTGAAGTTATAAAAATGTTATGTTATAATTAATTTACAAGGAGGAAGATATGAAAAATAATATTTTTGAAAAGAACTTATTAAAATCAAAAAATGCAATAAGAGAAAGGTTAAATGATAAAAGTAATAATAAATATGTTTATGCTGATGAATGTCGTACTATATTATTTGGTACAGGACAGCAATTACTTACTTTATTAACAATTATAGTAGATAAATTAAAAGAAAATGGTGTTCCAGAAGAAATGATTAAGAAAGCATTTGACTTAGGTATTTCAAAAGATAAAGAAGCATATATGGTAGAAGATTTATTAAAACTTATGTTTAAAAATGTATTAAAAGATAATAAGGAGAAATAAATGAAAAAGAGAATAACAAATTTAGAAGAACAAAAAGACGCAATTAGAAAAAGACTTGATATAGAAGATAGCAGTTTATGTTATATGGGCAACGAAAGAATAATAGTTTATGGAAATAGTTTAAATGTTATAAATTTACTAGGTGGGTTCCTTGCCTACCTTAGTAAAATTTTTGGCATAGACATATTAAAAGCTGTAGTAGATACGATATTTGAGACAATAGAGGAGGATAAATAATGGCAGAGATTAAAAAGAAAAGTTGGAAAGAACAATTTATTGAAAATTACAATGGTAACAGTGAAGAAGCAAGAGAAGTTACAAATTTTATGAAAGCAAATTATAAAGGAAATAATTATATTCCTTGGGCTACAATGGAAAGATTTACTTATATGCAAGACCCTGATGCCATATTTGAAACATTAGAAACTGAAAATGGGAATATAGTATTTAGTGATACTTTATCTAATGAAAATAAAGTTGTTCAAAAAGGAGAAGTTGTTAGTGAAACTATAGCAACTATGATGTCACACTTTGTTAAGGTTAAATTAACATTTTTAGGTAAGATATTTATAGAAGAATATCCTATTCAAGACCAAGATTATAGTGCTTTAAAAGTATATAATCAAAATGCTGTTAATAAAGCATTAAAAAGAGCATTAGCAAAAGTTGCTAGTCGTGCTACTGGTATAGGACTAAGACTTTATGAAAATAAAGATTTACAATTTGATGCACCAGAAGAAGATAAGAAACCTGAGGTTAAAAAGACAACAAAGACTACAAAGACAACAAAACCAACTGAAAGTGATGTAGTAACAGAAACTAATACAACTACACAAGATACAAAAGTTAATGAAGTAAAAGAAGAAGTTAAGACAGTTGAAGAAGTTAAACCTGTAGCAGAAGATAAAAATTATTCTTATTCAGAAGATATTAAAGAATTATGTGGTATAATTAAAAATGCTGATAAAGATAAAATGACAAGAGTATTACAAAGTCTTAATGTAGCAATATTAAGACAACATGGCTTTACTTTATCTTTAGAAGATACTGATGATACATTATGTGAAAAATTAAGTCATTTTCAAGATGTAAAAGTATTTACAAAAGCAATTAATAATATGTTAGGTTAGGAGATATTATGAAATTAGATAAAAGATATATAAAATTCCATGAGGTAGGTAATAATAAATATTATTTATTACCTTTCTCTGATGAATTACATATTGTTACTGAAAGTATATTACCAATACAAAAGAAATTCTTATTCTTTAAAAAGAAAAAAGATTTAGTACAAGGTATTAAACTTTTAGAACTTACAGCACCAATATCAATGTTACTTCAAGAAGTTATTTCTGCTGATGTAGATACTAAAGATGAAGAATTTCCAGATATGACAACTTATAAAAAAGTTGATAATTTAAAAATGAGAAAAACTCTTGAAGAATATTATATGTCAGCATTAAATGAAAAAATTGAACAAATGGAGGCTGACTTTGATAGTTGGTTAGAAGGTATTCGTGAAACTATGAATAACTTAGATGAAAGTGAACTTAATAAAATAGAAAATGCTAATAGAAAGAGATTAGAACAAAATATAGATGCAGTAAAATCTCATTCACCATTAAACTTTATGAGTTTTAAATGGAAATCTGGTGAAAACTTAGTTGTTAAACGAATGTTAGATAGTAATTTAGAGTTTCTATACTCACAAAAAATAGGTTCTAACTACAAAATATACTATTTATATGAAGTAGATGTATTTGGTGTAGTTACAATATATAAAATACATTGTGTTAAGGATATAATTAAGACAATGGAGACATTTATATATAATAGAGAAGTTATACAAGAAATGATGTCTTGTATGATTAATAATAATTTATAGGAGGTATAAAAATGGAGAAAGAATTAAAAATTAAAACCTTTAGTAAAAATGATTTTACTACAATGCTAACTAGAGTTCTTAATAAAACAATTAATAAAGGTATAGAATATGATGAAGCAGCAAAAGTCTTATTTACAAAAGAGGAATTTACTGACTTAAATAATCAATATAGAATTATAGGTCAATTATTTGGAATTAATTTTATAGAAAATTTATTAAAAGAAATAAACAAGATAGGAGATAAATAATATGATAAATACAAGTTTAGATAGAAAATATGTAGCAAAGGAAGGAGGTCAAATGAATTTTGACCCTATTCCTGAGGGGGATTATAGACTAAGAGTTAAAGAAATTGACCCATGGAAGTCAACAATTAAAACAATTAATGTGAATAAAAAAGATGAAAATGGTAATGCTATAAAAGATGAAAAAGGTAATAATGTAACTGAAACAGTACCTAATTGTGAATTTTATAATTGCACAGCGAAATTAGAGGTTATTGGTGGAGAATATAATGGTAGAGTTATATATCATAATCTTACTACACACCCTAACATGGACTGGAACATTCCTAACTTCTTATATGCTTTAGGAGTTCCTGAATTAAGTGCTGGACAAGTTCAAACATATTGTAAGGATTTAGAATGTGAAGGTCATGTATTTATAGATAGTTATAATAAGACAGTACAAAATAAAGAAACTGGAATTGATGAAATAGTTAAGAAATATGTAAATAGAATTAAATCTTTAAAACCTTTAAATACACCAAATAATAATAGTCAAAATATGACTAATGTTAATCTTGGTATTTAATGGAATATTTTAAAAAGTATTTTGATGAGGTAGAAAATTGGAATAGTGAAGAAGTTAAAGTACATTGTCCATTTCATGATGATTTTCACCCTTCTGCCTCTATAAATACCTATAAAGACCTATTTCACTGTTGGGTATGTGATGTAGGTTATAATGAGGAACAATTTATTGCTAGGATAAATGGTATTTCTAGTGCTGATGCTATTAAGTTATTAAGTAAATATCAAGTTTCTGATAATTGGGAAGTACAAAAAGGTCTATTATGGTCTGACCCCCTAGTTCTAACAAAAACTATATCTTTAGGACTTAGTAAAGAATTAATAGATGAAATGAAACTTGGTATTGTAAAAGATGAAAATGATAGAAAATATTTAGGAATACCTGTTTATTATAATAATATACTTGTAGATGTTAGAAGATACAACATAATGAAATATGAAAATCAACCTAAAATGAAGTCTAATGAAGGTGCTAGAGTTGGTTGGTTGATACCTTATGATAAATTCTTATCTAGTAATGAAATTTGTTATTTATTTGAAGGTGAAAAAGATATGCTTATGGCAAGAGAATTGGGAATTAATGCCTACACACTTACTGGTGGTGCAGGAGCAGTGCCTAATGAGTATGTCATAAATGCTTTTAAAGATAAAGATATAGTAATATGCTATGATAATGATGATGCTGGACATAAAGGTATGGAAAGTGTCTATAAAGAAATAAAAGATATAGTTAAATCTATAAAATATATAGAGATAGGAGATGTTGTTAAAGAGAATAAAGAAGATTTTTATGATTATATACATAAATATAATGGTAATGTATTTGAATTTTATACTCTTGAACAACATCATTTTAATTTAGAAGAAATTGATAAATTAAAGTTAACAACAATTAAAGAGAATTTAAAGGAAAGTAAATTAAGAAAAGATTTAAGAAGTATAGTTACAATTACAAGTGAATTTGCTGACCCTTATTCAGTTCCTACAATAGTAGATATTAAAAAGATTAAAGATACTGGAACTAAGAACGATACAATGTTTGAGGGGGAAGTTAGAACTTGGTTCCTAGAAAAATCAAATATGCAAGATATGTTAGAATTGATAGAAGTTAATGCAAAAAATGTAGAATTAATAAGTAAATTTAAAAATTATTTAAGTGTACCTGCTAAAGAACCAGCAATAGAAATAAATGCAAAAGAACCTAAAACTGTGTTTAAATCAGTAATAACTGATAAAGATAATGATGGTGCTGGAGTTAGTTTAGATATTTATAGTTTTGAAAAGTTAAATGTTGGAAGTCAATATGTAATAGATTATAGAATATATCCACATCCAACAAAAAACCAAAAACTAATTGCAGTTGCATTTAATGTAAAATTAATTAATGATAGTAATAATTATGTGATTAATAAAGACAAGTTAAAGATTTTTAAAGGTGAAGGTAGTGTTAAAGAAAGATTAGATAGATTATATGAAAGTGCTAAACATCACATAGCAAAACATTTGAATTATGATATATGGTTAATGAGTGATTTAGTGTTTAATAGTATTTTAGATTTTAACTATGGTGAACCTATGAAAGGTGCTTTAGATGTATTTTTCCTAGGAGATACACAAGTAGGTAAATCTGAAACTACAAGTAAAATGGTTGAACTTTATAACTTTGGACATTTCTTATCATTAAAAACAAGTACAACTGTTGGTCTTATAGGTGGTTCTAATAAAGTAGATGGGTCATTTTGTAATACAATAGGTGCTATACCTAGACAACATAAGAGACTTGCAATATTAGAAGAATTTAGTGGTGCAAGACCTGATTTCATTAAAACTATGACTGATATAAGGTCAAGTAATGAACTTAGAATATCAAGAGTTAGTGGAGAATTAATAGTTCCTTGTAAACTTAGAATGATTACAATATCTAACCCTATAAATGATGAAAATGGAAATCCTAGATTTCTTAATACATTTCCTAATGGTGTAATGCCACTTATGGAACTTATAAAAAGTGCAGAAGATGTTGCTAGATATGATGGGTTTTTGCTTATACCAAAAGTAGAAAATAGATTTAACCCTTTTGCTTATACTTTAACTGGAGAAGAAATACCTAAAGAGTGTTATGAAGAAAAATCTAAATGGGTTGTAACAAGAGGTATAGATAATGTTAAATTTGCAGATGGTGTTGAAAGTTATATATGGGAAAAGGCAGAAGAACTAAATAAACTATTTGAATGTAATTTCCCACTATTTGGAACTACAACAAGTAAAAAATTAGCAAGGTTCTGTGTAGCACTAGCAAGTTTACTTATGAATGTTGATGATAGTTATGAAAATATAATAGTTACAAGAGATATAGTTGATTTTATGAGTGATTATTTAATTAAAATTTATACAAGTCCTGTGTTTAAATTAAGAGATTATGCAATAGATTATAGAGCATATAGTGAGTATAATGATAATGATATAAAGGCTTTACAAGATTTATATTCAAATAATTCTACATTTATAGATTTTATAGGAACACAAAATAGAACTACTAGAAGTAATTTACTTAGTATTAGTGGACTAGATGGTTCTAAATTCTCACCAATATTTAACAAAATGGTTGCCTGTAAATTTATAAGACTTAATGGAGATAATGTGTACCCTACAAATAAATTTAGAAAAGTATATAATTTAATAAATAAAGATTTTAAAACTGATATAGGTAATAAAGTTGCTAATTCTAGTGGGGTGGAATTTATAAGCAACTTATAGGAAGGAGAATTATGGCTAAAGTTGAGATAACTGATGAGTTATTAAAGACATATCAAAAACACCCAAGAATATTGGAAGTCAGATTTATTCTTTTCTTTGATATGTTAGAAAGAGAATATGGTTATGCAGGAGCAAAGAAGATAATCTCTGCTTTCTGCATGGCTTTTAATAGAAATGAAGATATTCTTGATGTAGTTCTTAATAAACGATTTGATATAAAAAGAAAACAAAAAACAAGTAAAATTAAATGGACACAAGAAGTTGTGTTTATGGGAATGTGTTATGGTGAAACACCTTATAAAATAGCAAAAGATTATTTAGTAATTTCACCTTCTAATTTTTATAGGTCCACAATGGCTAATGTATATGATGTTAATACATTTTTAACTGATGAGTGGTTAAGAAATTTAGATGATGAAGTAAAATTAACTGGTAATTATGCTTATAAAAATGAAGTCAAAGGTTTTTTAGATGTTGTAGATGAACTTAGACAAACATTATGTAAGTGGAACGTGTTAGATAAAAGGAAGGTGAAATAATGTATTTACATCAAAAATTAAAATATCATTATGAACATATTGATAGTGATAGAAAACTTGATTTAGTTTTACAAGATATGAGAAGTTCTGTACCTAATTATGTAGGTTTTGATACAGAAACAACAGGTCTTAATATTATAACTGATAAACCTTTTTTAGTGTCATTTGGTTATAATGATAAAGTCTATACATTTGATTATAGACCAGACTGGTTTCTATCTTTAATAGATGTAATAAATCAATATGAATTGCCATTATTTGCTCATAATGCTAAATTTGATTATCACATGGTACAAAATGGTGGAAGTCCTATTCCTGACAGTATAAAGTTATATGATAGTATAACTGTTGCTAGATTAACTGAAAATGCTGATGAAAGAGAAAGTATGAGTTTAGAAGCACTAGGTATTAAATATGTAGATGATGATGCTAAGTTTGCTGGACACATTATTAAAGATATAATACATAAAATAGATAGAGAAAGACGTGATATTCTTAAAAAAGGAATTATAGAAGAATTTCCTAATGATGGCTTTAAGACTATAACTAAAGATGGAAAAGTCAAAGGTACTGGTAAACTTACAGCACTTATTGATGACTATGAAAAAAGTAGAACTAAATGGGTAAATGATGATAATATTTATTTTCAATACATAGATAAGCATTTTAAAAGAGCCAATTATAAAGATGTATATGATAAAGAACCTAATTTAATGAGAAATTATGCTGCTGATGATATAGTTATAATGTTAGAATATTTAAAAAAGGCTTTACCTGTACTACAAGAAACTGATAAAGACTTTACTGTTTTAAAAAGAGAAGGGGAACTTATTAGAGCAGTGTCATTTATGGAAAATACAGGCTTTAAAGTAGATGTAGATTATATACTAGAAAGTAGAAAAAAGATAGTTGAATATAGGGAATTATTATATTTGGAACTTTACATTTATACTGAAAAACAATTTACAGTAGGACAACATAATGAAATTAAAAAGTTATTACTTAATAAATTTGGTGTCAAATGTGAAAAGGCTGATGAAAAAGCACTTAAATATATAGTAGAAAATACTGATAATGAAACATTAAAAATAATATGTAAAAATATAATGGAACTTAGAACTTTAGATAAGTGGTTATCTACATACATTGATGGTAAACTTAATGCTGTTGTTAATGGAAGAATTTATACTGATATTAATAACAATGGTGCTGTTAGTGGTAGAGTTAGTTGTGATATGCAACAACAACCAAAAGAAGGTTTAAATGATAGAGATGGAAATGAGTTATTTCACCCTAGAAAAGCATTTATATGTGATGATGGCTATAGATTATTCTTTATTGATGAAAGTCAAATGGAATTAAGGGTACAAGCACAATTTACAATATTTCATAGTTCTGAACCTGATATGGGTCTATGTAGAGCATATATGCCTTATAAATGTTATAATGATAACTCAACTTTATTTGATTATAATAATCCTGAACATTTAAAACATTTCAATGAAAAGAAATGGTACGAATGTGGTACAGGTAAAGAATGGGAACCAACTGATTTACATAGTGAAACAACTAAACATGCATTTCCTGATGTTGACCCTAGTACTCCAGAGTTTAAGAAACTTAGAAAACTAGGAAAAAGATGTAATTTCCTTAAAGTTTATCAAGGTGGGGTTATGGCTCTTAAAGAAAGTCTTGATGTTAGTTTAGAAGTTGCTGATGCACTAGATAAAGCATTTTATAAAGCATTTCCTAGAATTAAAGATTATCAAGAATGGGTTACTAAACAATTAAGTACTTATGGATTTATAGAAAACCTATATGGTAGAAGATACTATATGGAAGATAGTAGGCAATTTTATAAGGGTTGCAACTATTTAATTCAAGGTACTTGTGCAGATATGGTAAAAACATTTGAAATAAAAATATGGAAATTTATTAAGGAAAATAATTTAGGTATTAAAATGGTATTACCTATCCATGATGAGTTAATCTTCTTAGTACCTTATGGTGAAGAAAAATATGTGAAAGATTTAAAACATATAATGGAAGATACATTAGATACTATTAAGAACGTGCCAATGATAGCAGAAGTAGAAATGTCTGAAACGAGTTGGAAAGATAAGAAAGGATATGAATTATGAAAATATTGAATTTATATGCTGGTATTGGTGGAAATAGAAAAGCCTGGGGAGATAAAAACCAAGTTACAGCAATAGAATATGATGAAAATATAGCAAAAATATATAAGGAAAATTTTCCAAATGATGAGGTAATAGTAACTGATGCTCATAAATACTTATTAGAACATTTTAGAGAATATGATTTTATATGGGCTAGTCCACCTTGTCCTACACATAGTAGAGTAAGAAAGACACTAGCATTTAAAAAGAAAAAAGATGGTACAGTTTATGAACAAAATAAACCTGTTTACCCAGATATGACACTTTATCAAGAGATTATATTTTTAGATAATTACTATGATGGTTATTATGTTGTTGAAAATGTAGTACCCTACTATGAACCATTAATAACACCTCAAAAATTAGGAAGGCACTTATTTTGGTCTAATTTAGAATTGCCAAATAAAAAGTTTGAGCCTAGAGGTAGTTTTGATAACACTAATGAATTAGCACTGAAATTAGGTTATGACATATCTAATTGGAAAAATGTAAATAAAAAGTTACTTCTAAGAAATTGTGTAGAACCTGAAATTTCTGAATATATTTATTCTAAATTAGAGGACCAATTAATAAAAGATTTAGGTATATAAAGAAAGGTATTAAACTATGGAAATGTTTAGAAATGAAAAATTAGAAGCACTAGGTATATCAAATGCAGTAAAAAGATGTGTAGAATTAGAAGGTGAAATTGTAAATTTAAAAATACAATTAAATTCTAAAGAAGAAGAACGTAAAAAATATGAAGATATAATTTACAATGCAATAGATGTTTACCTTAAAAGTGTTGAAACACAAGATTTTAGTACTTGTGATTTAGAAATGTATGAGATACTAAAAGAGGTGAAAAATGACTGATAAAGATATATTTAACTATCATGGTTATAGAGAACAATGTAAACATATTACAGGTGAAATGTATGAACTTACTGAGGCTATATATGACTATGAAAACAATAAAAATTTAAAGAATTGGAACCATATATGTGAAGAATTTTCAGATATAATGTTTATGTTAAATCAAATTAAAGAAAATTATGTAATAGAAAAACAAAATATAAATGCTTGGTCCAACTATAAAAGAAAGAGAGAAATAAAAAGAATTAGTGAGGGATATTATGAAAATAGTAAATAACACTGATTTAACATATAAAGAAATAGGAATGTTAATAGATAGTATAATTAAATCATCAATAGGTGATACTAATTATTATGGTAAAGTAGAGTGGACAGTGGCTAAATTTGCTACACATCAAATAAAAGTACAGATTAGATATTTAAAAAGATATGTAGAATGGAGATTTGATGAGGTAAAAAATGCTTGAAAGTAAAATACAAAAAGATATATTGGCTTATTTAAAAAGAAAGAGAATATATCATTGGAGATTTCAAGCACAGAGTAATCTAAATGGTGTACCTGATATACTTTGTCTCTATAAGGGTTTCTTTATAGGCTTAGAATTGAAACGTGAAAAAGGGGGTCATGCAACTGATTTACAACTAAGAAAACTTAAAAATATAAATGATAATGGGGGAATTGGTGTTTTAATAAGAAATGTAGAAGATGTAGATAAAATAATAAAATCTATAGATAATGGAGATTATAATGGAAAATAAAAAATATTTAAAATCACAATGTTATCAATTAGTAAATAAAATATTAAAAAAGAATGAAATAAGCAAAAAAGATTTGTTTATCGCACTTGCTATAAGACTTAGATTACCTATTAATGAGTGTTTTATTGATGAATTTGATGAAAAAATGTTAGAAAAAGCAATAAAAGAGTTAAAATATATGCTTTAATAGTGAAATTATTAGAAAACTTATGTTATTTCATTAGCACAACCTTAATTGGTTGTGTAAGGACTATATGTTTTTCATAATTATATCTTTGTATCTGTTTGCAATACATAAAAATATATAAGTTGCCAGTCTACATATAGTTCTTACACAGTTAACTAAGGTTAACTGTTAGAGGCAAACCTCCTCTAATTAAACTTACTTTAAATATTGTTACCTTTTCTAGGTAACATAGAACAAATAATGATAAGCCAAATGTTGAGGCAATCTGATAAAGTAGGTAGAGTATGCAGTAAAAATCTGTGATTATTATTTGTTCTATGGTGCTTATAAAAGCACTTTGGATACCATAAGTATATGTTGAAGTTATTGGTGGTTATAACTTTAACACATAAAAAGAGAGTACTTAAACTCTCTTTTTTATTTTAAATTATTCATATAATAATCATAATATTTATTTCCAGTATTATAAATAATCTTTTCACCAACACCATATTTAGCAAGTATTGCATCTATATTTTCTATAGTTTTATTTTTATTTGCTTTTTTAAGTTCACTTATTGTACTAAATTGATAACCTTTTTGTTCATATTGTTTCATTAAGTCTTTTAGACTTTGTATTTCATCATAAGACCTATTTAATCTATCTGTATTAACATTTTTTCTTTGTACGAATTGATTACTTATACTTCCTAATATTCCATCATCTTTATATCCTTTATATGCTCTATCAACTTGTTTTGTAAAAGCATTAAGTCCAGTTAGATTACCAATTAACTGTTCTTGTTTTTTAGTTGGAAGCAAACTATTATCAGTACCTACTAAGTTTCCTAATTCTTCTAGTAAACCAAAGTTTTTAGATTTTTCACCTGCATAACTTTCTATATCGTTACCAGTAAATGTATTTGTATTAGTTGTGTTTTCATATAAAGCCTTTATAAATGGATTTCCTTTACTAACTATGCTACTAATAGGGTCATTTGTAAGGTCTATTAAATCTGCAATAGGTAATTGTGTTCTTATAAAAGTATAATTACCATCTTTGTCTATACCAGGTATAGGTATATACATATTATTTCTAAAATACTCATCCATATTAGCATAATCATCACCATAACTATCTTTAAGACTATTGTAAGTTTTCATAAGTTTATTATAATTTTGTAGATTATTACCCATATTACTTATTTGAAATGCTAAATTCTTTTTAGCATAACTATAAAATGGTATTATATTTTTCATTGTACCTTGCTCAAATGCTGTTAAATCTGTAGGGTCAAATAGCATCTTACCAACAGCCCTACCTGCCTGTTGTTCTTTACTTAATACATTACCTAATTCATCAACACTTTCTATACCTAGATTTTTTACAAAACTAGGGTCATCCATAGCCTTTAAATATGCAGCATATTTAAAAAGTCTATCTTCATTTGCATTTAAGTCTCCAAAGAATTTAACATAATTAGCAATTGCACCTTTTTTATTTTCCATACTTTTCATAACACCATCAATATCGTATTTTTTAAGTATAGAATTTTTATCTAAAAGGTTAACATTTTCTTGGAAACCTTTTAATCTATTATAAGTTTTTAATTCATCTTCTGTTAATTGTGTAATATCTGTTACACCTTTTTTAATTAAATCTTCCCAATTTGATAAGTCTTTAGCAGCCTGTGTACTATAATTTGCTATGTCTTTCATACTCATACCTGATAAGTACATATTAGACATATTACCTGTAATATTATTCATTTGGTTAGTAACAGATGCAGTTGCATTTCCTTTAAAGAAGTTCATTAATTTATTATACATTTTAGAGAACTCACTATTACCAGTTCTATTAGAACTTACCTTAACTATATTAAGTACAGTAGGGTCTATAGCAATACCATTTATTCCATTTAATTTTTGAGCCATCTTTACAAGGTCTGAATTTCCAGTTTTATTTCCTGTTGATTTTAAGAAATTAACAACATAATCTTTTGTTTCTCCTTCTAGTTTTTTAAAACCATAAGGTGCTTTTCCTTTTTCAACTAATCTAAATGGAGAATTATCTAATAATTTATTTAGTTCTACTGTATTCTTTTCTACATCTGTACCTTCTTTTATTTTTGTTTTTAATGCACTTATTGTATTTATATCACCTAAACCTTGTTTAAGAAATACTTCATTCATTAACTCTGAATTTTTTGCAAGTTTTGGCATTTGATTTATATAACTTTGTAAACCAGAAGAAGCAGTTGTATCAAATAAATCTATATTATTTTTAACAAATTCTTTTCCTTCTTTACTTAAATTTGGTAAATTCATCAACTCTCGTTTTTTAAGTAAATTTGCTTCTTGTGCTGGCATATTATACTTTCTTGTGTTTAATGTTTTACTTCCAGTTCCTATAGCATCAATACCAGAAGGAATTTGTTCTTGTATATCACGAGGGTTAACACCAAATTCAGTTAATTTCATTATATTATCTTTATAACTATCTGAAAGTTTATGTTTAGAGTATCCTTCAAGGTTACTTTCAGTAAACTTATCACCAATACCCTTCATACTTTCAAAAGTTTCTGATATTTTTTTATTAGAATTATTATAAAAATCTTGTATAGCCTCAATGGCTTCTGGTGCATTTTCTTGATAATATTTAGTAAGTTCTTTAATAGCCTTTTGTTCATCTTTTGATAAGAATGATGCTCTTTTTACTTGTTCCTGTAGTTTTTCTGGGTCTAATTTATTTAAGACTTTATCCCAGTCCTCACTAAGTTCTAATATACCATTTTTACCTTTTTTAATACCATTAACCAGTGTATCAAATTCATCTGGTGCATCTGCTGCTATATCAATAAGTTTATCATTTATCTCTTTAGTGTATTTTATCATACCGTCTTTAGCACCACTTATAACTTCTTCCATAGGAATAGTTTTAGTTACATCTATAATACTATTTACTTCTTTATCAACCTGTTCAGCAGTTTTACCAAGCCTTTCACCTACTTCTTTAAAAGTATTTTGCACATTTGAATAATTATCTTCAAATAAAGCCCTAGTCATAGCCTCTTTTGCATCATTTACTTTTTGAGACTGTCTTGCTGTTCTTGATAGTTTTGTATTAAACATAGTTGTTACATTATTTTTAAGACCTTTATAAGTTTCTAATAATCCTGTATTGTCTCCAATTCTACCAAGTTCAGTTGCCCATTTAGAATTTGGATTAACATATTTAATACCTTTAGTATCATCTAATTTAGTTAATACTTTTTCTAAAGTACTATCTGCAACCTTTGCACTACCCTTTATAGCACCTTTTGCTGCTTTACCTAATGCTTGTGTTGGTGACATAAACTTAATAGCATCATTTGCTTTATCTAAAGTTTTTGCAGTGTCCATAGCAGTATCTGCAATTTTAGCACCTTTACTTGCTGCTGATACTGGAATTAAAGGAAGGTCCATAGGGTCTAGGAATACATCACCAGCCAAACCTAATACATCAACTAAATCTATAGAATTTAACAAAGCACCTAATTTACTATCATTTTCTTTTGATGCTTCATTTAAAGTTGTATCTTCAAATGCACCTGTATTCATTAGTATGTCTTTAAAACTTGTATCCTTATTACCAAACAAACCTTGTTTAGCACCTTCCTTGAAACTGTCACCATTTTGCATATTTTCAATACCACCAAATAATGCTTGTTGTGGTCTATTTAAAATTTCAAACACATCAAATACTACATTTTGGTCTGGTGTTAAATTTAAGGTTTTTTCTAACCAATTCCTTGTGTCTGCTACTTCTGTAGGGTCAACTCCACCAGCAGTTAGTTGTGCTTTCAAGTTATTTATAGATTTTTGGTTTTTCTGCAATTGTGTAGGAGAGTTAGATTTACCAAACTGTTCTTCATATATCTTTTTATAATCTTTTGTCATAATTTAGTAACCTCCTTTTATCTATTTAATATATTCCATAAATCTTCATAAGTATAATTACTTAGTTCATTATTAAGTTTATCAAATTTATTTTGTGCATTTTCTTTTAATAAATAATTCACAGTTTTTGGACCCATACGAATAAGATTTGTTAAATTTGATTTATTTAATATATAATTAGGGTCCATGTAATCAAGGTCATTTCTTATATATGTATTTAATTTTCTTGATACTTTTGATAATTTCTCATTTGTCTTTTGATAATTTAAAGAACTAATAGCATCATTAGCATCTTGTAATGGCATATCATACATACTTGTTAAAGCAACTCTTTTTTCTTGTTCACTTAGACTGTCATCACTTAGTGTTTGAACTATACCAAGTCGTCTATATAATTCATTTTGTTCTTCTTCTGCTTTTTTAACTCTACCACTACCACCACTTCCAGATTTACTTGCTGCCCTACCAGCAGCATTTTCACCTATATTTCCTAGTAAACCACCATATTGTTGCATATTAGCAGCATCAGCATCTGTAAGTTTTCCTATATCTCCACCTAAATTTGATGCAAGTTCACTTTGTTTAGAACCTAAATCCATAACACCTTCTGCAAGACCTGAAAGACTTGCATTATTTGTATTAAGTAAACTAGCAAGTGCCTTGTCAACATCTTCACCTTTTGTTTGTGTGTCTGCTTGTGTAATTAAATTTAACATACCACTACCAGAAAGACCTCTATTGGCTAGGTCTATACTAGCATTATTCATACGATTAAAACTAGAATTTTGTATATCATTTAAAGTATTAGTATATTCTTGTCTTGCTAAATTGAAATTCCTAGCCAATTTGTCTCTTACAGTATTATAATCATTTGTAAGTTTATTCCAATTAGTTTGGTAAATATCTTTAGTAACTTGTTTTTGAGGTTCATAAATGTCTTTTTCCCAATTTCCAATTAGGTTTTCTGCATATTTTTTATAATCTGCCATATTTACCTCCTAAGCCCTTAAAATATTGTAAGTCTTTCCATTTTTACCAGTAACTGTTTTTGAACCAAACACAGCCTCAACTGGTGTCTTATATTTTATATTTTTATACTTACTTAAATCAATATTTTCAAAGTTACTTGGACTATATATGCCATATTTATTCATAAATTTAATAGCATCTTGCATAGTAGAGTTAGGTACTAAAGACATATATCTTTGACCTGCTTTTATAACTTTACTTGCATCACTACCATCTCCTGCAACTTCTAATAGATTTTTAATTAGTGCTTCTTTTGTTGCATCTTTATATTGTTTTTCTTGTAAAGCATAACTTCTTGCAGACGCAGCAGCAGCATCTCTCCTTGCTTGAATTTGTTCTGCAAGTTGAGCAACAGCAGCCTTATAAGCATTTCTACCTGCCTTTTCTCTTGAAGATATATTTGCAAGTGCTGCATTTAGTGTGTTTCTAGCACCTTCCATATTAGTGTTGTAGGTGTTAGTATATGTTTTTTCATTAGCATCTAATTCATTTAGTGTATTGTAATAAGTATTGGCAAGGTCTGAAAACTGTCTGCCAGTTTCCATTCTATTGCCTAGTTTATTTAGTTGTGCAATACCACCATTTAAGCCTCTGGCTGCAAAATTAGATAAGTCATTTCTATTTTGTAAATAAGCATTTTCACTAATTGTGGACCTACCTGAGCCAAAATCAGTTTTTGCTTTAGTTCTATTACTAGCAATATTACTCAATAAATCATTATAAGCATCTTGAAAAGACTTTGTATTAGTATTATACACATCATTTGCTAATTGTCTTTCTTCATTTAGACCTTTTAAATTTATATAGTCATTTTCATTACCTAAATAATTTTGAGCCTGTTTTTTAGCACTAGCCATAGTATCACCTTACCTTTCTTCTATTATATCAAATTTATTTACCTTTATAAAGCCAACCAAGTTTATGTGCTGTATTTTTTCCAACTATACCATCAGCGATTAATTTATTATTTTTTTGGAATTTCTTTACAGCATTTTTAGTATTATTACCAAATATACCATCTGCTTTAGTTCCAACTCCTTTTTGAAGTTCTTTTACATCACTACCTTTAGAACCTTTTCTAAGTATTCTAGTTAAGTTATATTTATCAGATAGCATATCGTACTTTACAGGATTTAACCAAGTGTTAGAACCTATTCTTGTCATTCCTAAGTGTAGATGTATTCCTGTAGACCTACCTGTGCTTCCCATTATAGCAACAACATCACCTTTTTTAACTCTATCTCCTTTTTTAAGTAAAACTTTATCACAATGAGCATACAATAAAGATAAGTTATATCTAGGATAACGAACCCATATATAGTTGCCATATCCAGTTTTAGACTTATTTTGACCTGTTACTGTCTTTTGTACATAACCATCATCTATAGCATATAAATGTCTATTTTTAACTTTAGAAATTTCATCTATACCAGCATGGTATCTTTTCTTTTTAGTGATAGGGTCTATTCTGGAACCAAAGGAAGATGTTATTCTAGGTTTCTTAACAACATACTCATATATTTTCATGACTATTCCTCCCTTTCAGTTAATAATTCATCTTCTTCTGTTGTATCAGTATCTACTTCCATTTTGTTATATCTATATGTTGAAATACCTAAGATTACACCTAAGAATACTGATAATATTGAGCAAGTCCTCATTATTTCAGTTCCATAAGGTAAATTCCAAACACCTGCTAATTGCTCGTAAGCATTACCAAAAGCGTCTAAGAATGCTATAGCCACCCATTTCAAAATATCATATAACTTATTACCTAATTTCATATAAATTCCTCCTATTTCCTTATAATTAAAGACATTATTGCACCTACTATAGCACCAACTACACCAGTTATTAGTGTCATTACAATATTGTCATATCTTTGTTCTGGTTTATGTTCAAGTATATCAACTCTACTTATAACTTTGTTTAAATCTTCTCTTGAATATTTCGTTTCCACAGCCAACTTCTCTATTTGAAGTGCCAACTTATTTATGGTAGCAAATATATTTTCCAATTTTTCAACTCTCTTTTCTAAGTGTTCCAATTCCTTTGACATAAATCACCTCTATATTGTAGTTACATATATTTTTGAATATGTACTATCGTTTAACCATAATGTTGGGTTATCTTCTGATGAAGTTAAATGTAATTTTAGAGTTAATTTATAATTTGAGTTTTGACCTAATGTTATTAAATCAATAGTATAATATAAATTATTACTTTCAATTTTATGCTCTGTCAACTCTCCTAGTGCATTAACAACTCCATTTAAACTAACCTTTATGGTTACTAACTTACCTTCATTTACACTAAATAACTTAAAACTAATATTACTAACATCTTCATCACTTAAAGGCATGTTACCAGAAGTAATAGCATTAGAATAGTCACCACTAATTGTTAGATTAGTAACACTATTAGCATCATTAACCATAGCAGGTGCCAAACCATCACTCCAAAGCATTTGTTCTACATCTGTAAAGTTCCCCCAACTACCTGTTAATTTAATTGTGCATAATGTATATTTGTGACCTATGAATACTGGAGGAAATGAGAAACTAAGGCAGTCCTCATTACCAGCCTGTCTATCAGTTAGTTTATTAACTACTATTGGTGCAATAACATCTCTAAGAATTTCTACATGCTCACCACTTTCATTATCATAACCAACATCAACAACAAATTTTCCATAGAACACAAATTTACCATTATTATCATATTTACTACATATTTGATTAAATATGTTAGCACCCTCTTGTCCACCAGTACCATCCCAATAAAATACTAAACCAGTATTGGCTGTGTTTACAACATTTTCTACAAAGTTTTTAACTTGTAGGGAAGATGGTATTTTGTTATCACTAGGTTGTAAACTTTCAATTACAAATTGTGATAGTGTTGCAATACCATTAGCACCTTTAAGACTTGTTGCACCTGAGACAGATTTAGTACCATCTTCAAGTTTTTGAATGTCTAAATAATTTTCATTAATTGCAGTTTTTACAACACTTTCAAGTTCATTAAGGTCTGTATGTTGAAGAACTTCACCATCTGAATGGTCTGCTTTTAAGAAATTATCATCAATTCTAACATTATAATTCATATTTCTTCACCTAATTTTCTTTTACCTTTCCTAGTTTACATACATAACCAATACTTTCAAGACTTACATAATCACTACTATCACCTGATATAAGTATAGCAAAATTCTTTGCTTTTCTAGGTATAACCAGTTTTCTAGTTTGATATAAACCCTCACCAAGTTTAGTCTTGTCTAGTCTCATATTACCAAGTAAACTAATTTTTTCATCTATTGTTAACTCTTTGTTTTCTTCATATTCTTGAACAACTGTACCATTGTCATCTATATAATATGAATAAGTCTTAGGGTCATTTACGATATAACCATCTCCATACAATGTAAAGAATAATTCACCATAATTATAACCTCCAACAACTTTAACAAAGATGTGTTTCAACTTCTTTAAATGTTGTGGATATTTCATATTTATTCCTTTTGTTTTAAGTTCTAAATACAAAGGTCTGCCAAAGTCTGTAGAAGTTGTATCAAATTCATATAAAGCACTTCTATATATTGGAATAGCATTTGAACTAGCATATATAGTTATTTTAAAGTTATTTAGTATTCCTCTAAATAAATTATCAGTAGTTGTGTTAGACCTTCCTATAAAGTTACTTGTTCTTCTTATATTAGTTATTCCACCATAATTAAATCTATCTATAGCCATTATAACACCATCTATCACAAATGATATATCATAACCTGTTTTGCCATTATCTACACAATTTAATATAAATTTATGTTTTTGTGTTAAATCTATAGTATTTTCTGAAACTTTATATGTTTTATAATCTATACTTGTTGTATTAAATTGTAATGTATTACCATTTACACCTATATTTATAGAACAATTATTATTTTTAGCATTGTCATTATTATATACTGTTGATAAGTCTAATATTTTTGCTAAATTATTTAGATTTCCAAGTGTACCTTCAAATTCAATTTTAAAGCCATTTGTAAAATATACATTATCTTCAAATACTGGAAGTTCTAAATAACCACCATTTCCATCAAATATAAGTCCATTTTCAATAAGCCAATTAACTGTACCTTTAAGTTCACCAACTCTATTTTGAGAAGATGTATCATAAGTTTTAAGACCAGAACCCTCTAAGAAATTAAAATTCATTAATGTTTCACTAGGATTAATAATGTTTATATTATAAATACTACCTTTATAATAGTTTTTCAATTCACTATCTGTACCTACTAAACATAAATCTCTAATTGTAGTGATTAATAAATTACTACTTATTTCTTTTGATGCTAACACTTCATTATCTTTATATAAAGAACAAGTGTAAGTTGTGTCATATCCTATAACTATAGACCATTTATGTCTTTCCAATAAACCTATATTTTTTGGAGAAATTAATTCAAAATCTCCATATTCGCTTGTTATTCTAAAGACTAATTGGTCCAAATTCGTCTGTTCAAGTGCTATTTGTCTAAAACTTTCACTTACTTGTAGTAATTCAACTAATTTAGATGCTGACATATCAAAATATCTTGTTTCAGTATTTGTTATTGTATTTTTTGTTATACTTGGAAGTTCTATACTTTGATTATTTTTTAAAGAAATTGATGAAGTATATTTACCACTTAATGTTGCCTTAATATTATATGTCATAGACACTACAACAGTTAATTTTGTTGAACCAGAACTAGATGATATATTAAATGAATGACTATTTGCATTTTTAACACCTGTTCCATTTATTGAAGGTACTTTATGTGTATATTTATTTCCACCTATATTTACTACTAAAGTTCTACTTGCTACATTTAATCTTGCTGTTGTTTTTACACAAGGTGTATAAGATATAGTATAAACTCCATTATCATCAACTGTTGCTCTAAATGATGAAAAACCTAATTTTATCCAACTTATTGAAGTATCATAGTATTTGTCATCTATATTAACAGGAGAACCTTTTATTATTTCAGTATCAGTAGTAACCACTGTATAAGTTGAATTGATAAGTAAATTCCATGTTTGTGAATATGGTTTACTTATATTTCTATTTATTCTAAATATTCCAGTATCAACAACATCTGAAAGTTTATTTGATAGATTAAATGTAATATTTTTTTCTGGAATTATGTTGTCTAATGAATATATTATTTGACCTGTTGGTTGTGCTGATGCTTCTCTACTGTAAATTAGTTTATAACTTACAATATAAGTATTAGTTGTTGTATCTAGTGTTATTACATAATCAAATGTACCTTTATAACCATTTACATATTCAGTTTCAATACTTCCACTTGTACCAAGTGCAGTTTCTTCACTTTGTTGTAAATCTATAAGAGTACAACCTTTTAATTCATCACTTTTTGTTTCTATGGATAAAGTAAACCCATTACTTATATTACCTGTAAATTTATCTATTTTTAAATAACCATCATTTCCATCTAATTTAACACCTACACCTTGATTTAAACCTAAATTTCCTTTAATTTTAGCATCATATTTGTTGTCTGATAAGTCTGACACACTTCCTTTATCAAAATCATAATTAAGTAGCACTTTTTCTTCTGTATAAATCTCTTTTTGTGCAACTGTTGCAAGTGTTTCTATAGCATTGTCAACCATAAATAAGAATGTTGGTTTTTCTTTAAATCTATAAGTTGTGTATGCTCCTATATCAAATTGATAAGCAAGTGTATCTAAACCATTAACAGCAGCATAATCACCTTTATCATTGTAGTTATTATAGAATAATAAATATTTATCTTTATATCTAAGGGCATAGGCTCTTTCACTTATACCATTAAATCTAATAGCAGGTTCATCAAGTTCATCACTAAATTTAGTGAAATCACTTGTAAGTTTCTTAACTTTTAAATCTAATTCCTTAACATTTTCAAAACCTTCTACAAATTGGCTTGACCTTAAAGCATATAAACCTCTAGGAGAAGCAAAATATAATGTATCTTCTATTGGAACTACTGTGTTACCTGCATGGCAACCTAAACTTGTATTTACTGGTGATAGAGCAAAATTACTTTCTCCAAATGAACCAGTCATTTTATATATCATTTGTTTAGTAAAAATAATATAAGATTTTTTAAAATAACATATTTTAGTTATTTTATCTGTAGGTTCTATAGGTAAAGTAACATAATTATAATTAGGTATATAACTAAAATTATTAACATCACTAAACCATATTGTGTCATCTTTATAGTAAACAGCCCTATTATACATTTCACAAATTCCATAGTCACCTATATTTAATTGTTGAACTGTTTTTGCTTCTTTATCAGGTTGTGCAACATCATAATAATCATAATATGGTTCTAAAGTTGCTCCAGTTTTTGTTACTTTTATTTCTACCTCGCCACTAGGAACATCTTTAAATTTTACATCATATACTTTTAGACCTGCTCTTGATAAAGTTGTATTTTCTTCAATATCAAATGTTAAAGCATTGTCTCCTTCTTTCATTTCAATACTGAAACCACTGTCTGAACCTGTATAAATTATGTTTAATGAGAATTTTTGACCTAGAGGTAAACTTAATAATGGTACATTATTAGGTAAACATACATATAAGCCTTGGATACTATCAGTTGTAATTCCTTGCATATTTATTGAGTGCATTGGGTCATTACATAATACATTAAAACCTATGTGTCTTACTTCAAGTCCTGATGGAATATGTGCTGAATTTGTAATTAGTGCATCAGCATTACCACTATAAGTAAATGCACTTGCAAATATTTCATCTGATGTGACATCTATAGACCTATCAAAAGTTACTAAACATTTGTTATTTCCTGTAAAATATATTTTATCATAAAACTCTATTGTATCTAAATTCATTAAGTTTCTATCCCAATTAAACAGTATTGGTAAGTCAACCTTATAACAATTAAATACCAATGTATCTGTATTTTCAGTTCTTTCAGGTAATTTACAATGATATAACCAAGCCTTAGATGATGTTACAACCCCATTAGTCATACTTGATGTTATCATAAGAAGTATAAATTCATTATTTTGAAAACCATACATATCCTGATATTTCTTATAAGCATCTTCACCACTAAAACCAGACAATGCTCTAAAACAATTATTGTCATTTCTTAATAATTTCATATAAACAACATTGTCATTTTCATTTTCTGGGTTAGGAGTTCTATCAGTTCTATTTTTAATATTTGGTAGAGCATCACTATTAAGAGTATTAAATATTTCTGAAATGGCAGTAAGTTCACCAAAACCACCTCTTTTATTTAGAGTTCCTAATTTATCCATGTCAAAATTAATAATACTTTCAAAGTCTGTATCACTACTACTATCATCACTAAATTCTGTATTTATACCACCCATAAAGTTATTAAGAAGGTAAAATAACTTTGTTTCTGGGTCTCCCTTAAATTTTTGATAGGTACCCATTTTTACCACCCACCAGCATTTCCATTATTGCCAAACCAACCTATGTTAATTGCATTTGATGTGTCTATTTCATAAACACCACCAAGACCTTCTTTTACAACCATATCTGGAGAAATTCCACTATCTGGGTCAGTTTCATCATAAGAAGCAAGTAAACTTCCTAATTTGTCTTTAAAATTATTTAATGCTCTATAAAATTCATCTAAATATCTATCTGCTTCTGTAAGTGAACTATCATTCATTTTAATAGCATAAGATAGGTAAGGACTAAGCAAAGCAAATAACCAATTACTTGGCATATAACTATACATAGCATTTAAACTTTCCATAAATGGAAATAATGTATTACATTCTGTATTTATTATAGATAATGCTTTATTAGCCACACTTAAAGAATTAATCTGAACTATTGTTTCATCAGTAAAAAATTGGCTATTTGTAATAATATCTTGTAATGTCATATTACTCACCTTCCCTTTATACTATAATTATATCATTTAATAGATAAAAAGAAAAGACACTAAAAAGTGCCTTGGTCTAATCTTTCATCAATTACTTCTTTATAAGTATTACTTTCAGATATTTCATTTATTTTTCTATCTATTGTTTCTGCAATAAATTTAGGATATTCGTGTGGCTTTCCATCACAATATACTGTTACTGGAATACCATTAAGTGCAAATGTATAAACTTTACCTATAATTGGAGCATAAAGTTTTGAAATTGTCCTAGTAACTACTTCATCATTTTTACACTTATTCAACATATAGTTTTTCTTTTCAATAAAATATGCTTTTTCACTTTCTCTAATTGCTATTTCATTATTTGTATCAATAGCAGCCTTTAGTGCAGCAGTTGCTGCAGCCTCTGCAGATTTCTCTGCAAATGTTGGAGTTGGTTGTTCAACTTCTCCACCTATAGCCTTTTCAATATCTGATAAATCAACTTTATTTGTCTTTTCTAAATTATTTTTCTTTGGTTCTGACATTTTTATAACCACCTTTCTTTATAATAATTATACTAAAAATAAAGTAAATTGTAAAGCATAGTAAAAACACTCTTTATAGAGTGTTTTGTGTTTAAAGTTATTCTTGAGAAGCAGCCTTACCAATAGTATCATTAGTATCATTGTATAATGCAATATCATAAGCACTAGCACTATAAATAGCAGTAATTGCCATTGGGTCTAATACTTTAGCACCTGTCCAAAGTTTATAACCAAATGTAGCCTTTTGTCCAAGTGGGTCTGACTTGTCAGCAGTAAATCCTGTATCATAGAATTTAACATTTGAACCATCTAGTCCTAAAACCATATATGGTTGGAAACCTAGGACATAACTTGTATATACATTTATACTTGTTTTATTAGCAGTTACTGGACATACTAATGTATCAGTAAAGTACATACCATAAGCCATATATTTTGCTAATGTACCTTGTTTGATAGGTCCATTTTCTTGTCCTGGAATTAATAATTTATTTACTAATATTGGGTCATCTAGTAAATCATTCATAACATTTGGATGCATAACACCAACAAATTTACCACCATATCTTGAATGACCCTTTCTATTAGCATTACTCATTGTTAAAGCAACAACTCTGAAATCTTTGAATGTAACAGTGTCAGTAGCAGTAATATCATCTGCTTTTGTGTGACTTGTTCCTACATAGTATTCACTTGCATCTGTGAAACTTGAAACAACATTTCTCTCAATAACTTCTGCAGCATGTCTTGCTAATTCAGGTTGATAAATAGTTTTGATATTATCAAAGTGAATATCAGCAGCAACATCTGTTTCTTCCATTAAAGCACCAAATTGGTTAATAACACCACTAACTTTGTGTCCTTCTGGTTTTAATGCAGTTGGAGGTACACCTTCTGTTAATTGATGATTACCAACTGGTAAATGATTGTATCTACGAACTGAATATGTTTTAGTACCTTCATTTTTAGGAAGGTTCATTTCAACACCTAAGTTAGTAAATACAAAATTTGATTTTTCTAATTTAATCATTTCTAGTAATCTCTTACTGAAATATTCTTGAACTGATAAACCGTTTTTTTGTAGTACGGCTAAAGTTGTATTAGCAGCAGCCATAATTCATTACCTAACCTTTCTTATTCATAAAAATTTTCTTTTTTGTATCTAGCCATATCTTCCTTCAACAGACTATCTATAGTTACTTTATTAACTTGTCCATCTGTTTCATTCTTATCTTCTGCTAGACCCTTTAAATTTTGAAGGTCTTTTATTTGAGACTGTTTAGCATTGTTTCTAATTTCATCTACTAATAAACCATCTAATAAAATCTTAGGGTTATCAACACTTAAAACTGTTTCAACACTTAAACCAGAACTTTCAAGTTTATTAAATATTTCTTGTGCATCTATATTATACTCTTTAACAGCATTATCTAAAGCATTTTGAAATCTTTCTATTTTTCTATCTTGAATTTCTTTTTCTCTCTCTTGTTCTAGTTGACGAATTCTTGCCTCTTGTTCCATAGACTTTTTATACAAAACTGGGTCATAACCCTTTTCTTGGGCTTCTTTTTGATACCTAGCCTGTTTAATTGCTTCTTGAAATTTAGCAGTATCATCATAACCATAACTAGCAGCAAGTTCCTTTAAATAGTCACTATCTGCTTTGTAATTATCTCTTTCTTTTTTAAGATTAGTATTTTGACTTCTTAAATCAGCAAAAGCATGGTCTTTTTTACTAGATTTATTACCTTCACCATTATTTTGGACAGGAGTTTCTACAACTTGTCCTTCCTCATTATTAGGTTCTTCATTAGAAGCCCCTTCTTCAACATTATTATCTTGTGTTAAATCTTCACTATCTGTATTGACATCATTGTTTTCAACATTTTCATTAGTTTCTGGTTCAGTTGTTTCTTTACCAAATTCTTCATCTAATGCTGCATCAATAGCATCAACACTATCAAAAACATTTTCCATAAATAACTTCCTTTCACACTAAATTATTTATTAGGTCGTTTAGGTACGACCTGCTATTCATTAACTATATTATAGCAAAAGAAAAAGTGTTTGTAAAGCACCAACTTTACATTATTGGTGCTTGTTCACTTCCAAGTATAGCCTCTGCTTCTGCAACAGCATTAGGGTCTAACCCAGCAGTTGGGTCTTGCATACTTTCTGCATCTTCTTGTGCTATAGCACCCATGTCTGCTTGTGCATTTACTTCTTGTAATTGTTGAGAGAACCCTTGTTCTATCATTTGCATAAGTTGGTCTGTTGCTGGGTGTTCATCTCCACCTGAAATTATTTCAGCAGTTGCTTGAACTATTAAATCTTGTGATATTCCCATATTATTAGCAGTATTTATTAACTTATCAATAGTTTCTGCTTTTGTTTGAGCATCTTGTGAATTTAAACTATTGTATCTAGCAATAATTTCATCTTTGTTAATTAAATCACTATTCTTAATTATATCAGACACAGTAATTGTTTTAACTGGAGCATCATATTGTCTTTCAAATTGGAATAAGTCCATAAGTGTTTGTTTTTGTTTATCTTTACTATATTGTGATTTTTTATCTAGTTCTATATAGAACTTATATTCTAAATCTTTCATTTCACTTTTCTTAGGCATCTTTATAACATCAAAGTTATAAGCACCTTCTCCATCTTTTCCATTTGAATAAGTAAGTTCAGCATTAGGGTACATTTTTATTATAAATTCTACAAGAATATTAACAATTTCTTCTACAAAATCTTCAATATTGTTAATAATATTAACTTCAATTATTTTTGCTCTTTCTACAGCCACTTCTGCACCACCAACTGTGTTAGCAGCAGTACCTATATTACCCATAAATTGATTAGAGTTTCCTGATATTTCTCTAATTTTTGCTTCAAAATCTTGCTTAATTGAAAGAATTTCATCTTGAATTTTAGGTGGAACAACAGGCTTAATAGCATTATCTAAATTACCATTAACTGAATATACTACACCTGGTGCACCATTTGATTTTGCAACAACTTTAGGGTCAACACCACTACCTTTTGCAACCATCATACTAGGAGCAGCATAAGCAATAGCAGTGTTAGTAATTGCACTCTCTATAGCATTTATTGCTTTTTGTAATGAAAGTAGTTGGTCCATAAGTGAAATACCATAGCAACTTTGAGCAGCCTTTTTCCATCTTAATTGTGCTATAGGGAAACGAGTTATATCTAAAGTACTTTCTTTAACTATAATATTATTTATAAGTTTTGTCTTTTTAATTTTTCCATCTTCTTTTTGATAGAAGTTCCAAACTGTAAACACATCTTCTTGTTCTGTAGAATAATCATTGTCATAATATACTTCACCTCTTTGATTAGGTGTATAATCTGGTGCTTGTAATTTTAGACTTTCTAATTTACTATAGTTTTTTAATGCTTCTTTTTTACTTATTCTACCTAATACTACCATATAATTAGCATCTTTAAGATTTCTAGCAGTTGGGTCAATTAACACTCTTGCTGGTTCTATTATTTCAGCAGTTAAAGCACCAACTCTTTTTCTTTTAGTACCACCATAAATTTTTTTATCATCTAATATAATATGACAATATGCTTCACGAACTACAGCAGATGTCTCAACACAATTTCTTATAATTCTGTCTATATCAAGTCTTTCCCACTCTCTTTTATATACTCTATCTATTGGCTCAATTATATCTATATCTTCTGGTGATAAAGGTATTAAATCTCCTTCATAATCATTTACTAATATAGATGCAATTCTATTTTCTATAGCAACAGTAGCATAAGGAGTATTCATATTAACTACCCAAGGTCTATCTGTCTTATATTTTTTAAGTAAGTGTTGATTTCCTTGATAGAAAGCCATAAGTTCTGCATAAGCATTAAATCTTTCAGTATTAAAATCATAAGCCTTTTTATACATTTCAGTATAAGGTTTTGCTTTGTCTAATTCTTCTTGTAAAGAATACACTTCTTCAATATCTTTTTCTTTTTTCTTTTTCACAATTAATCACCTTCTTTTCTATTTTCTTTATCAGTATTATTTTTTCCAGAAATATAATCAGCATCTGCTTCTGTACAACCATCTAAGTATATTCCTGTACCAAATTCCCCATTTTCTAAATCAGCAACTCTTTGTTCAAGTTGTTGTACTCTTAGAATAAGTTCATTTAGTTTCTTTTCAAAATCACTCATATTTTACCTCCTTAGTCCATATCATAATAACCTAAACCATAAACTCCACCTTCACCATCATCAGGATATTCAGTATTATCATTTAGTTTAATTCTATCTAAAATACTTTGTGCTTTACTTTGTTCTGCTTTGTGCATATCTACTTCTTTAAGGTCATAAGGTAAAGCCATAACTAAGTATCTCATAGCATCCATTAAATGGTTTTGTTTTTCTGTAGGTTCATCTTTACTTATACCATCTTTATCTTTTTTCCATAAGTACTTTTGTGCCTCTTGGTTTAAATTTACACAACTAGAAAATACTTTTAATTTACCTTGATACATAAAGTCTCTAACTCTTTCTATACCATCAAATATAGAGTTATTTCCTTCTTCTAGCCATAGTCCTGATACATTATAGAAATAATCTCTATATGATACACCATCTCTATCATTTCTATTTCTTACTGATGGGTCTGCAATTATATTTTTATACATTCTACAACCCATAACTTTTTCTTTTATTCTTCTTGCATGATAAGTAACAGGTTTTTCTGCAACATAATATTCATCATATAAATAACATATTCCATTTTTACTATCTATTGCACCACAGCATAAGCAAGTCTCATCAGTCCAACCTTTATCAAAACCAAATATTCTAAGCCAGTTATCAGGTATTGGAAAAGGGTCAACTATACAATCCTTCCAGTCTGGATATACAGCACCTTCTTTTACCTCTAAATAACAATAAATATATTTTCTTATCCATTTAGCACTCTTACCTACACATAAATCTTGTATAAATGTACTATGTAAATATCTATTATCTGGTGTTGCACTAAGAAATGAGTGGTAAGATTTTTCAGGGTTTTTTACTTTTAGTCTATTATAGGAAGATGTATCAACACTCTTACTAGCAAAAATTCTATCAGACCTTAACAAGAACTCATCTCTTATCCAGCCATCTTCTGGGTTGCTTTCTACTATTCCCATAAAATTATGTTCTATCTCTTTACCTTCTCTATCTTTTACAATAGCAGCAGCATTTCTTAAACGAGCAGTGAGTTGTATAAATATTTTGTAATCTACACCACTTGCCTCTATTATCCAGAAAGCAGTAAGGTTTAAAGACCTCAATTTTTCTTCATCATTACTTGCATATACAATTATCTCATGTCCATTTGTAAGTGTATATTTTGGAAGTGGTGTCTTTGTCTGTTTAGAGATAAACCAAGGTGGAATAAATTTTTCCAACTCTGGAAGTACAGCCTCTTTAACTTGTTGTAATGACTGAGCAGTAATAAGAGTTCTACCATTTGATACAGATAAAGCATGTGATGAAATCTCTGCAGCATCCATAGTAGTCTTACCACTTCCAAATCCACCAATGTTAAGTCTAAACTTTGCTTTACTTTGGTGAAATTCCACTTGGTGTTTTGCTGGTTTATAATCTATAAGTGTTGCAAGACAAGTATCACATCTACCATAAAAAACACTATCGTGTACTTTTATTTTCCCACCACATAAAGGACACTTATAAACCCTATAACCATCATCAGTGAATTCTATAAATTGTAATTCATCTAGTTTCATATTATCAATCCCATTCTTTTTTCTCAGGTAAACGAATAAGTATTATATTTGAATTATTAACTTGTGGTCCATTTGCTTGCATAGCCTTTTTAATACTGACAGCACCTTTGTCTCCCTCTGCAAGCCCCTGGTCTGCTACCATATCAATTTTTTCATCTCTAAACGATTTAATATATTTTCTAACAACAGGATAATTTAAAAAGTCTTTCCAAGCATCTACACTAAAATATGGTATTTTTAAGTTCATTTCTATTGAAGTTTTATAAATATTGTCTGAAAAATCTTCTAAGAACATTGTAGCCATTGATATTATATGCATACGATATTCACGGTCTTCATTTAATTTTTCATCTTTTTTTAAACTTTCTACCAATTTATTGTCAATTTCATCATTTTTTTCATCATTTTTAACAGATTTTTTGGTTTTTTTAATATTTTCTCCCATTTTTACCACCTTACTACTAAATTTTATCACAAAATAATAAAAAATGGAATAGTAGGGGAACTATTCCAAAATGTTCTTGATGGCTGTTGAGAACCAAAACGAGTTGAGACCTATTTAAGTCTCAATACAATTATATAATAAGTAAGACTAAAAGTAAAGACAAGGGAGGAAAAGTATCCCTTGTCATAGAAAGGAGTGTATTGTGTAAAGATAGAAAATAGATTAAAGGAGGCTTACAATTTGTTTATATGCTTTTAATTGAATAGACTGACATAATTCTATCTATTACACTAACTATATTATAAACTAAAAAAGGTCTAAATACTAGACCTTTGAATTACATTTCATTTAATTTTCTAATATATTTATGAATTAAATCTATTTCTTCTTGACTACTTGCTTCATTTTTTAACATTTTTACAAAGTCCACTACACCAACTAACATATTTTCTAAACACATCATACTATCTTTATTTACAGAATTTAAACTTCTTTCAGATGGTTCTTTATTTTCTGAATATGCTCTATAATTCATAAACATGGTATCTATACTATCTTCTGGACGTCTTTGATAATCTTTATATCTCATGTGTTCCTCCTTCTTATTCCAATATTCTATATTTTCCACATCTTTATAAACATCAATTAATTTATAAAGATAATCTAAATTATTTGAACTGACACCACTTTTAAGTATTAAATCAATTGGTTTTTCAATAGCATTTCTAACTCTATCTAACATACTAACTTCTTCCATAACTTAACCCCCTATGCTATCTTCTTAATGATAAGACTTGCATTTTTAATAGTAGGTATTTCTGTAACTACAGCCCCTACGTTAGAAATAGAGCCAACAGTTATAGTTGTAGAACCATTTCCACATACTCTAACTAATCTATTAGCACCTACATTAGCATATACATTTGTAGTTGCAACTGTATAGTCCATTTCAGTACCACTAAGTATTTCTCCATTTGATTTTATTGCTAAAGCAGTTTGTCCAACAGTAGCAGATGTTACATTTGTATTAAACATAATTTCATAAATACCTGGTTCTGTTATTTGGTATTGTGTGCTGCCAGCACTATGATTTAAAAAACCACAACAATTAGCATTTCTTGTTCTTACAACATCACTAGAAAATGGGATATTAGAACTATTACTTGCTAAAGTTAGAGCAGTGTCTTGTACACTATTTATCATATATTTATCATTCCTTTCATTTTTCACATTTTTGTTAATTTTTAAATAAAAAGATAGGTTTTTAAGCCTATCTTTATCATTTTCCTGATGTCAGGAAAATGGTCTTTGCAATTCTCTATAATTAGAGTTCCTATATAGGCTTATGCTTAAATTATTGTTGCATTATTGCAACCACAACCATTGTATGGATTATATAGACCAACATAAGGTGATGTTACAGTATAACTAGGAATTGGGAAAGGTCTAACTGAATTTATCACTGTATTGGCTAAATTAGCATTATTTAATGCTAAATTACTAGCATATACTTGGTCTCTAAGTTGTTCTATTTTATCGCTTTGTAGCATGTTACGAGTTGCTTCACCCTCTGCATGAATGGCTGTCTTTAGGTCACAACAACAGTTTGATAGATTTGCTTGTGCATTTTGGAAACCTAATTGAGTAGTATATCTACTTTCTAAGATTTCTTTTTGTGTGTTACAAGCATTTTGTGAGCAATTAAATCTGTTTTCTAATACTTCTTTTTGAGTTTGACAGGCTGTGTTTGATACATTTTGATTAGTATTAAATATGTCACGTTTAACAAATTCTTCGCCTAGTAAAGCATCGTTTGCTACATTACCACGATTACCCCAACCAAAACCACTACCAGAAAACAAACCTGCTATGATTAGTAACATTATAATTCCCCAAATACCATCACCAAATAAACCATCATTGTTTTTAGTAAGAGCCATAATGTCTCCTGCTGATAAACCTGAGTTCATATATCATTCTCCTTTCATAATATTTTTATATAAAAACTATTTCTAGTTTCTACCTAAGTATTGCTGCAATTTGTTGTAAGTCATTTTTAGTGACACCTTTTGCATTTAATCTCCTAGCAATTTCTTCACATTGTTCCATTGTAGGGTTTTTCATGAAAGCCTCAGCCATTTGTTTTTGTTCTGGGTTAATCATTGACATTATCATTTGTTTCTTGTTCGTTGACCCCCTCAACTGACTTAGAATATTCCCTATGTTCATTACCTATCATCTCCTTTAGACTTTGTATTTCTTTTTCTAAATTCTTAATTTTTAAATCTTTTTCATCTATTGGAAATATTTTGTTTATTTCCCATTTCTCATAACTACCATCAGTATTTTTCATAATCATTTCATTCTCACCTACAAATAAGGTTTTGTTAAATACTAATGTGTTATTAACATCAACACCATCTAAATTTCTCAATTCAATTAAATCTTTTTGATTTTGAAGTGGTGTAAAATAAGAACCATACATAGACCTTCCTCCTTCTAATATCATTGTAAATTAAAAGAGTTGATAAAAATTATCAACATATTATCAACTTTTTATCACAACAAAAAAGATGACTAAAGTCATCTTTATTTTATAAGTCTTATTATCTTTAATTGTATTTTCTTAATTTCTCTTGAAATAGTGGCTGTACTTGCTGGAAGTTCATTAGCAATTTTGACAATACTTTGTCTTTCATAAGGATAATCATTTCTAAGTCTTAGATAAATTTCTCTTTGTCTCTTAGTGAAACCTGCATTTTCTAGTATATAGTTATGTTCTTTGGGTGTGAAATCTAATTTTATCACTATAAGCCCTCATTTGATTATTTAGAAATTTGTCCTTTTGTTTATAACCTACTGTCATAACATTGTATTTACCACTTTGTTTAGTTGTATATCTATCAAAGTTATCACTATGAAAATATACTACCTTTGGTTTGTTCTTATTAACTCTACCTCTAATTTTAAGAAATCTAATTCTCGCCATTTATTATCTCCAATATCTTATTAATATCTTCTGGTGTTAAGTCAGTTGCAATAATTTCACCATTCTCACTATTGACTAAATTATAAACTCCTGTAGTCTCAATATCAGATATAGTATTATTTGCATTTTTAAATAAGTAAACTACAAATAATGCTATAATTATTACAATAGTAACAAAACTACAATATATAACTCTTTTAAGTAAAGATATTATATTCCATAAATCGCTTTTTGCTTCTTTCATAATACCAACCTCCCTTCAAGATTATATTATATCACCAGTTTTTCCAGCATTTCACTATTTCAAATAATTATACTCCTATTACATAAGTTAATACCCAATGATTATTTGTCACAGTAATTCCACTACCTCTTTTAGTAGCACCTGTTGAATTATTATCATTACCAACAATTTTATCATCATAAACATATACATATTTAGATGCTACTTGGCTTCCTACATCATTTGTTAACCACATTGATACACCACGACCTGAATTAATCAATGCTTGCCACTTTGGAACAAAGCAGAAATTAAAATGCCAAGGTTTAGGCTCATTATCATCGTAAGCCTGCCATACAAGTACTATTCCATTTTTCTGTTCACTAACTTTTTGTGAAAGATTAACAATATTACCAGAGGTCATATAATAAGAGTCTGGACCCCATAAGATTTGGTTATTATTTATTAAATTTCCATTATCATCATAAACTTGTAACACATCACTTATTCCAGTGTTCACAAAGCCATTAATAGCAACTTGGTATTTACCATTTTCTTTTTGATAAATCTCTCTAAACATTGGTTTATCTAATAATGTAACTAATACATTTTGAGTTGAAGTACCTAGTGTTGTTCCATCATTCACAGTTGTAAGTAAGAATATTAAAGAAACTTGTGGACTTGTTGATAAAGAATTTATAGTTGTTTTTTCTGTACTACTAAAAGTCAACTCATATCCATTTGCTATATTTGTAACCTCTCTTATTAAAGTATCACCTATTTTTATCTGTAAAGTATCCACAGCAGATGTTACATACTTATCAATACCTATTATTATAGTATCATTTAGGTCAAAGTTACCTATAGTCTGTAACTTACTAGCACGATTTATTGTATCTAATGTAATAGTTCCACTTGCTCTATATGTACCAGCCATAGTAGTACCAGTTTGAGTTAAAAGAGTTGATACATCTATCTGTTTTGTTCCATCATCATTATGTTTGACAGTTTTAGAAGATGTGGCGACAGTTCTCCAGTCTCCCCAAGCCCAAGTATTCTTTTTAGACACAGAGAACTCTGTACCATCTATTATATTAGTGCCATTAAAAGTACCTGTAGTAGAACTACTACTACTAGATTTTTTAATTTGTGTTGTTATCTCTACAAGTGATGAATTATCACTGTCAATTTTTGTACTGTTCCACACTATTCTACAATCACAATTACTAGCAGTTGAAGAACCATCAATAGTACCACTACCAAATAATTGAATATTAAGTCTAGCCTTTTGCATAAGTTCCCCATCTCCTCTCACCTGTTTTGACAGTCACCAAGTAACCATCATTTTCTAAATCACTTAATTTCGTTGGAATATTAATACCTAAATCTTCTGATGTCTTATTTCCTTCAAGAACCACACCATTAACTCTAGGCTTATTAGATAAGTTATTGTAGTTATTAGTATCAGTAGGACCACTATCTATAGTACTTATAACATTGTTCTCATCAATGACAATACCATCTCCAGCAGTTAGCATCTGTAGTTTTCTTGTTTTACCATCTTCTATATTATCTAAACTGTTTAATTTAGCATATAATTCCATATTATACCTCCTATGCTATTATAACAATTTTAAATGTTTGTTTGCTATTAGAATATACACCATAAAAATGTATAGATATTTGGTTTTCTGAAAATGCAAAACCATCAACCATAACCAATTTATTAACATTGTCATACACAGAAAACAATACATCTTGTGTATGTAAATTATGTGTTATAGTTGTAACATAATCACTATTTTTAGCAGGTATAGTTATTTGTTGTACATATTTATGTATAGTTGCTTGACTTATTTCTACATAATTATTACCACTCCAACGATAGGCTTTACTTGTATTAATATCCACATATATCTTACCAGTTTCTGGTGTTATTTTTTTCGTATGTGCACTATCTGTATAGAAGTTACCATTATAATAGTATCCTTCTATGACATCATCCACATAACTAGGAAGTTGACTAGATGGAACTTTACCTGCCTCGTCAAGACCTGCTATTCCATTTGCAGCACCAATTTGACTTTTATTCACATAAGTATCACCTAAACTTGAAATATTGTCATCTACATATTTCTTAGTTGCTGGTGAGCCCTTATATAAAGGTGTATAAGGTGTAGCATAGTCTGTATCAGTTGCTAATACTTTCAAACTCTCTGGTACATAGTTATTAAATGTCACTATAACACCACTAGTACTCTCATTTGTTAAAGTAACTGTAATGTCAGGACTTTGTGTAGATATTATCTCATGTGTACTACCATCTGTTGTTTCTATTAATGTGATGTCATACCCAAAGCACTTGCGAAGTACTAGAGTAGTTGATGATATAGAATATAATGAGTAAACTCCAAGTTTATCATAGAACACATTTTTAGTAGTGTCGTTCACAGGACTTAGCACGAACACAAGCCCTTTACCTGTACCAATATTCGCAAAGACATTATTAAACATGTTCTCTAGTGCTGTTTGTAAGTCTGTTTCTGATGCTATAGTTGCTGGTATTATGTAGTTATATATTAATAAGTCCTCACTTTGATAGCCATAGGCATTACTAATAGTGTTATTATCTATCTTAATACCATTTCCTGCAGTGTATGTGCCACCTTGTTGTATTGCTGCTATATCTCTCCATTTAGTGCCATCATATATATACCCAGTCTTATCTGTAGTATTAAAGTATATTTGACCTACTACTGGATTACTTGGAGCAGTTGCTAGATTTTGCACCCTAGCATTTTGTAATTCGTTTTTGTTTAAGTCTATATTACTTAAATATTGCATTTTATCATCTCCTTAATTTTTAATTTTTAGTTTAAGTATGCTGTGCCTCCAAATGATGCACTAAATGTCACCTTAAGGTTATTTTTAGATGTATAAGTTATATCCCCCACTACGACACTCCCTGCACTATCTACTATTGTCACACTAGGGTATTTACCTAGGTTATGTGTAATATCCCATACTTTATCTGGTGTACCTTTTGTATAGATAAAGTTCTTATCTTCTCCTGTAAGTCCTAACTCACTACTTGTCTTATTCCCTGACAATGTCACCCCATTTATCTTAGGCTTATTATCTAGGTCATTATAGTTACTTGTTCCACTACCCCCACCACTCTTATTTGCTAGAATGGCTTGTTTTACCCTAAGTGGTGTCATATATGTTTTATTATCTACACCATTCTCAGCCTGTGATTTCGTTGCTGGTAACATTTATATTCACCTTCTTTCTATTCTTGTTTGATGGGTATTTTTTTTTGTTTTAGTTTTGTGTTGGTTTTTTTGTTTTGATATTTATATTATATCATTTTTTTATGAGAGAGACAATTGTTATTGATGCTAATAATATCACCCCCAAGCCTCGCCTTCGTAGTGCCTTGACCATTCAAGGTCCACCCCCCCATGCGTGCACGCATAATGCGTACGCATAATGCGTACGTGTGTACGTGTGTATAACTTAATTCAAATTTTTCTATTTATTGGTTATTAACAACCTTATATATTTTTTATAAAAGCAAACACTTGTTTGTTGGTAATATTCTTACCCAGCGAAAATGGACTAACTCACTTGCTCCAAAAAAAAAATTTTACACATAGTTTATATGTAAAAAAATTAATTTATATGTATATACATATAAAATATATGTAAAAATTAATTTCACACGAATATCATTTTTAATTTTTTGCCTCGGTAAGAATATTACCTAACCTATTTTTGTAACACTTTTGATACAAAACAAGTAAAAATGTTAACATTAACCATAAAATAAAAAATTTTTATATATAACTATGTTATATATAACCAATAAAAAATAACAAAAAATGAAAAAATTTTTAAAAAATGGTTGACTTCTAACCACATCTTGTGATAAGATGTAATCACTCAAGCAAAATTAGTAATTTGTAAATCTTAACAATTACAGTTGACTTGATAAATGATATTTGACAATTAGAAGCACTACTTAAAAGATAGTTGTGAACGTATGTAAACGCGTGTGTATATCATATATGGGCACGTAGGACTAACATTATATGTGTTAGGTTAGTTATTGAGATATAACTAGACAAGGTTAACGATAGTTAGTGTGAGAGTATTGACTCAAAAGAAATATTAAAAGTATATAAAAGTAAATTATTAAAAATAAAATAATAAATATTAAGAATGGAGTGTAATTTAGAAATGAAAAGAAATATAATAAAAAATAAATATATAATGATTAACAATGTAGAATTTAATGTAAAAGGAATTATAGACAACGACTTTATAAAGACTTTAAAGTTTGATAGTTTAGAAAATTGTTATACTAGACCTAGTAGTACTAAAATAAGTATATATTATAATTGGTATAATATTATATCAAATGATAGTAATATCATATGTTATGGTGTAGGTAGTTACAACTGTAATATCTTTACAATTAATTCAATTGTAGATATAGATAATAAAAAATATTATCTACACATTACACCAACTAAAAATGAATGCTATGAAGTTATAGAAATGGGGGCATAAATAGTGAAAGATAAAATTATAGAATATTATGTTATTAAAGAATTAATTAATAATTATAATAAAGATAATAAAT
>ERZ1034928.122-NODE-122-length-47275-cov-201.152393_pt1 | contig 47275 bp, 64 predicted proteins | sample MGYA00520627_ERZ1034928 | MGnify/ENA primary metagenome ERZ1034928 (study PRJEB33766, sample SAMN09781755) | gut metagenome | biome: gut microbiome | host: Homo sapiens | place: Madagascar | study: EMG produced TPA metagenomics assembly of the PRJNA485056 data...
CTGTTCTCAGTGCTGGTTTACCATCCCATCACTCCGGCTCAGACCGATTTGGTTTGCCGGTACGCGCTACGGTTTTGCCCATCTCAGATAGGCTCTGGACATAGCTCTCCAGTCCACTTCCGCGCAAATCCGAAACTTTCTTAAATTCCGTCATCGCGCTGTTCAGCGTGTATACTTGCTCGACCATGCTGGAAATTGCGTCAACAGAACGACGGAACACCTCGTTCATCGCGTTGAATGTCGCCTCAACATCTCCAGCATCTCGAACTGCTTGCTGACTTGCACTCGACATATCCCCAAGCTCAGCCGTCACAGAGCGGATGCCCTTGCCGTCAACTTTAAAAGTGACCTTCTTGGCGGCATTGTTAAGCTGCGATTGGATGTTGTTTAAATCAAGTACAACTTTCGCAAGAATACTATAATCATTATTAGAAGCCATATCTCACACCCTTTCATTATTTGTGATTTTGGCTCTGGACGACCGCCCAACCTATGAGCACAGCCTCCGCCTCGTCGTCCATGTTCTTTGTGCTGTTTGGCTTAACCCATACCAAGTCAAGCCCAAATATTTCATTCGCCATCCGCACAGCTTTCTCTTTGAGAACATCGCGCGTCATGCCTTTGCGTGTGCCGTCAAACATCCCAAGCTCACGACGCCAGACAGTAGGCAACAGAAACGTCGGCTTGAGTCTAAATCCTGCGCAAAGACTTAGAATCATGCCTTGAACCGCACCAAGTTTAGCAATTGTGAGCTTGCCATCCTTCATAGGCACGTCCTCTGCGTATACAGCATCAGGCTGATACTCACGGATAATCGCCGCAAGCTCCATAGTTTCAGCCATGACATTCTCGCGCCAATCATCATGTTTTTCCTTGATGACACCATGAGCCACAAGTTTACCATTGTCAAAGATGGCGTACCCCGTGGATTTTGTAGAGGCGTCAAGCGAAAGAATCTTCACGCCATCTACCCCCTCTTCTTCGTGACGGTCAACCCAGCTTGGGCAAAACCTTGCCGCGTCCACTTGACAATATCCTCGCCATCAATGTCTTGAATGAGCGCGTCCCAAGCATCTCGACGTTGCGTCCAATAGCCATCTCCATACTTTGGGCCAGATGCACCATTATAAATAAGCTCGGCGAGATATTCACGAGCGTCACCCCACGCTGGGTCAGTAGAACCATGTTGTGGGATAGTCGTTGTCAAGTTCAAGTCCATCTCAGATGGCTCGTAGTGAAACTTGGCCTGAACGTGCATACCAGAAATTTGAGCCTTATCAGCTTTCCAAGCTTTCTGGAATTGGCCAGTCCGCTCATAGATACTTGGCTTGCCACGCCGATAAACATTAGCCTCAATCTCAAGCTGGTTGCGTTCGGCAATTTTCGCCATGATATAATCCACGACGATTTGCAAACGCGGCATGATGTCTCGCCTCAGTTGGGCATCATTTCGTGGTAAGGTTGCCATACTTCTTCACCACGGCATCAAGCTGTTCCTGATACTTTGGCAGAGCCTTGATAATCTGAGCCAGAGCGCGTTTAGTGGATTCGGTATATTCGATGGCTTCATATACGCTAAACAGGTTCTTGATTTCGCCACAGACAGCGTTAATCAAGCCGCTCTGCAACAGCGCGTCATGTCCCAGCTCTTCCAGCTTCTCGGTCGGAATATCCGTAGCAAACGCCAGTACGCACATATCAATATTCTGTTCGCGCTCTGCCCAACCATCAAGCCCCTTGACGCCATTGACAATCGCCTGAATCTGAGCATACGTCAGATACGGATTAACATGAACATCATATTTCTCAAGGTACACCTTATCCATTGCTTTAATTTCCTTCATATCCATTTATTCCTTTCATTCGTCAAAATTTTACATATTGTGATGCCCACATCATGCCAAGACCAGCCATCACGCAAAGCCACGGCCAGTTCTTCTTAATCCATGCGCGGATATCAAATTTACCCGCATCCTCCAATGCCGAAACCTTTGTCTCAACCGCCGTGAGCTTGGCGTTCATGTTTCTGTTCGCCATCTCTGAGTTCGTCTTCATAGACTTAATCTCTTCGGCTTGAGCATCCATCTTATCGTTGAGCTTAACCATTGACAACTGAACATCCTGCATAGTTTGAGCCAAGACCTCATTACTCTTTACGCTTCGAGCAATGAGGTCTTGTAAGAATGGACGAGTAGATTCGAGCGCGGTAATGCGGTGGTCATGGTCATCAAGACGACCAAAAATCTTTCCGATATCGCCATCTGCCATTTTGCTTCCCTCACTCTCTGAGTTTATATTCGCCGGATTTTAATTTTCTCACGCGAACATAAAGAGGTGTATGGTCAAATGGGTTCTTGACGCGGATTGTTTGCTCGCCAAGGTCTACATATAGCCAACCCTTGCGCTCTTCACGAACGCGACAATATCCTACTGGGACATCTACGTTACGCTTAACCTTGCAATCGGCTGGCATATAATTATTGGCTCGCCATGTACCCGTTTGTGGGCATAAATACATCCATGGGCAAGCCTCCTTGGTGATGCGACAAACATTCTGGTCTACATATTCGCACATCCTATTCACCTCAAATTTCTTTTTTAAAAAAATAGGGTAAGCAATGCAAAGATTACTTACCCTATAATTTTATCAGTTCACGTCAACGTAGATATACGCGGGCGCAACAGAGGCATAGCCATCAAGCGTGACACTAATGACGGTCTTGCCAGCAGTAGCGGCGGCAGTCACAACGCCCTTGTTGTCAACGGTGGAATCACCAGAGACGACCGTGAAGGTGAAGTTACTGTTGTCCTTGCGCTGAGAAGCGGTAGAGCCACCATAAACAACGCGGATGATGGCGGTCTCCTTCGCGGAAGTGCCAAGAGCCATGTCAGAGTTCTCACAAGCGAGAGCAATAACATTGTCCTGCCACTTAGCGCCGTAGACCTGCTCGGTCATCGTGCCGTAAACAGCGGTGGACTCACAAGACTCACCGCTGGTATAGCGCAGAGCAGTACCGGTGAGCTGAGTAGGCGCAGAGCTGGTCGCATTCAGCGTCAGGTCTTGAGACGGGTCAAGGCTCAGGCGAGGAATATCGGTGATGAGACGGCCAACCTTGGACGCCGCAGAGTTGGTGTTGATATCGGCGTTGTACAGATCGTTCAGCAGAACAACGTGCAGCTCATCAGGATTGAAGTCCGCAGGAATAGCAATCATGCGGGCATTCTCGTCCATGTACGGGTACTTGATGCAATAGATGTCGTTCACCTGAGCGCCAGAAACAGCAAGGTAATACTTGCCGCCAGTTTCGGTGATAGCGCCAATAGACCAGCCAGTCTCGGCGGGCTTCTTATACCAGCCAATCATCGCGCCATTGAACGCGGCGGGCTTGTTCTTGAGTTCAATCTGACCAGCGGTGACAACCTTCTCGCCATCTTGAGACTCATAGAAGCTCGTACCACCCTGCTCAATGGTCGTACCAAGAGACCACGCCAGATACTCCAGCTTGAAGGTCGCGTTGGTGATAGTCACATTCAGAGTGCTATCAGAGAACCAACGGCCAAGCAGAGGGTTATTAGCACCGCCGCGAACCTCGTTGGGAGAAGCACTGAAAGAAAACGTGTTCTCAGTCAGGAAGTTACCAACGCCAGCAAACTCGTTGCCTCTGAAAATCAGGGCAGTGCCAACATTAGCAAGAAATTTTTCTGCCATGAAATATTTTCCTCCTTGTTACAAATTATTTTGTTGCAAGAGCTGTTCAGCATGGCTTGAACCATCGCCAACCGCAACATCGGCAACACTCCCGTCGCCGCCAAACGACGCCTTGTATTTGCCCATGCTCGTAATATATCCATCGTACTTACCCCTCTTGCGCGGATAAATCCAATGGTCAACCTCTTTGCCAGCATACATAGTGATGGCACGAGTTGTTTCAAAATCAACCTCGCCAGAGCATTCTTCAAATACGCCTTGATGCTCTCTAAATGTCATCTTCATCTGTTCTTGTCTTGACAGCCCAGTATGCGCCGTGATAATATACATCTTGCGCTCAAGCGTCGGGAACTCTCGATTGAAATTTTTGACAGAATCCGTAAGCTCCATAGTTTTCTTGAACTCTGGATTGACATATGAGTCGTCATAGTGTAAAATGTTCTGATATAAAATAATCTTGGTAAGCTCGTCAAATTGCTTGGACGATAATGTCAGGTCATGCGTCCTGTCAACAAGCACTAGCTTGCCTCTCTCGTCTGGCACAACAGCCCAACTTGTAATGCCGCAGTAAGACAAGATGTTTGTCAACTTGTCCTCAAGGTATTCATCCGTGGGCTTAATGACCTTGACGAGATATTCCAGATAGGACATCTGGATAATCTCGACAGATGGCGACGAGTTCTTATCATGTTGCAAAATGTCTATGCTCGCCAAGAAAGTTTCGGCCTCGTCAAGCATGATTGGGCGAATCGTGATGACTTTATCCTGAACCACATACGGCACAGGTTTGTCAAACGCAAAGTATGCTCTGCGCAGAAAGTCGATATCAACCGCCATTGCAATCAGCCTGTTTGCCAGTGTCGCCAGCCATCGCGCCCATGAGCAACTGAACGCCCGTAAAGGTTCGCTCGTTGCCAATGACGGATTTAGCGGCACAATATCTTGACATATCATCAAGCCACGTCAGCTTACCAACACCGCCAACATAAGCGCCGTTAAGGACGGTCAGCATGATATTGATGAACAAATCGCCGCGGCTAACGGGGATGCCGTTGTATTCCACAAGGCTCATCTGACCACCATAAAGAAAATCAAATGCGTACACAATGTTCGCCTGATACATTTCCTTTGGCGCGTCATAATAATTGTAAACCTTGAGAATACACTTGCTCGTTGGGATGGCGTCTTCGATGAGGTTGGTAAAGAACACGCCATATTTCTCCTGTTGCCCAGTTTTCCATAACAACCCAAGTTTTTCCTTGAGCGTCAGGTTCGGCTTAGACAGCGCATCATAGCCGTTGTACTTGAGGAGCTTCCACAAGTCCTCGGCATCAGTAGATGTCGCCAGATATGTCAAGATGTTATAAGGGATAGTGGGCAAAGCCGATAGACTGTTGTACATCAGTTGCCACCTCCCAATTTGCCAGCATTGTCCAGAATCTTATTGAGATCATCATCGCCAGAGTAGTCCGCCGACGAATTGTCCGCAAGCTGGTTAGCAATATCGTCCCCATCATGTTCCTCGTCAAGATACAGGTCAAGATACAGCAGAGTATCATAATCTGTGCTCAAGTTGGGATTCAAGGCGTTCTGATATGCCCACAGCTTGAATGGACGACCACCAAGGATATACCGCGTGTTTAGCTTGAACAGCCTGAGTGTATCAACATTGCCCTGCACCATCACCGTAGCGTGGTTGTTGGGCGTCAGCAGATACGTGGTCACACGCACATTCGGCGCTTGCATATCGTAATCAACGACACACGGAGCGCTGAACACCTCACCAGTAGCGGGGTCAATGATGCGCAGAGCGTTGTTACAACGGCGAATCGCTACATCCTGCGGCAGACCTGTGAACTGGTTGTAAGCATGAACAATCCACCAACTGTTGTCGAACTTGTAGTACAAGCCGCGCTCGCTGGTCTTGTCAATGCTTCTGAAGATGAGCTTCATAAAATCCTTGGTGTCCTTGAGGCCAGTGCTCGTGTCAGCCACGGTTGGCTTAACCCAAGCCTCAATAGCCTGATACTCAGCAGAGCCGATTCCCTGTTGCTCAAGAATTTCGCCGCCATTCTCAGGTGTCTTAGCTGAGGTGTTTGTCCATTCCTCGTTAATGTGAGCTTGCTGGTTTGCGCGATAGAGGTCGTTCGGCGTGGCGTTCATAATAGTGTCAGATGCGGATTCAAAAAAATCAAACGGCATCACATTCACCATCCTTGTCCAGCACATGAATCATGTGGAACACCGTGCGACGAACTTGGTCATGGTCGGCATCAGAGCCAAGCGTCTCTAAGCCGCGAACCATTGAAGTCATGCCATCATCAATGCCAGCAACCATGACGCTCAGACGGCTCAGGTACGCAAGATACGCCCTGTAAACCATCTCGGATTGCGTCTCCACAACCTCTTCATACATCGGCAAGATTTTGTAGACTGCGGCGATGGCTTTATCCTTGTTCATCTCACCACCACCTTAAAATTCATAGGCGGCAATGTCGAGCAAGAGATAATCCTGCGTCGCTCTATCCACTTCCTCGCGCAACTTGTCGATGATGTTTTGCTTTTCCTTAAAGTTCTGCGCCTCAGAGTTGAACGTAAACGCCGAACTAACCTTGAGCTTCAAGGCAATCTGAGCGGCGTTATTCGTCTCACGTTCCCACCACGCAATAACCCAGTAGCGCGAGAGGATATAAACCTCAAGCATAGACAGGTCGGCATTAAAAGAACGCGCAACATCGTCATAAGTAAGGTCTTGGCGGCATTCCGTGAACTGAGCCACGGCATTCATCAAAAGCCCATCGCAGAACTTCTTGAATTTATCCTCGTCCTGAGCAAACAACTTGCCGAGCTTATAGTCCGACACAACTGTCAGAGCGAGGTCTTCAATTTTATCCCATGATGTCAAGATGGCATCACTCCTTCGCAGTTTCGTCTTCGTCAGGCTCGATAAGCATCAAGTCTTTCCCGCAAAGTTTGCCAATCTCAATGGCCGCATTCGCATCAACAAACTGACCATGCTCACGGCGCGAAACAATCATGTCAACAATGATTTGTTTCTGAGCCGCGTTGACCATCTTGTACGTCTCAAGAATGGTCTGGCCGTCCTTGTCAAACAGCTCTCTCAGCGCTTTTTCATCAAGCAGATTGGCGTAAATATCTGTGAGGTTATGCTCCTCAGAAAATTCCTTGTCGGCAATATACACCGCGCCAGAATTGATGAGGTTAATCATATTCTCAACAATGATGTTTGCCTCTTTCTCAGCAAAGTCACGATGGTTGAACTGACCAACAATCGACCACATCACAGTACCGCGAAGAACAACCGTGCCATTGGTCAGGTTAACAAAACGGATGCGCTTAGCCGACTGCTTGGCGGCCTTAGGTTCATCGCCGCCCTTAGACATCATCTGTGCCATGAGCGCCATCTGAGCCTTCAGCTCTTCGAGCTGAGCTTTCAGGTCGTCATTTTCTTTCTTGATATCCTCGGCTGGCGTCTCAACAACCTCGGCCTCGGCAACCTTTGCGGTTTCACTCTTGGTTCTTGCCATATTATAATCTCCTTTTATTCCGTTTATTCAATTCTTGAAATAAGAGGGGCATAAGCGCCCCTCTATGTTTCAAATCAGTCGGTGATGGTGTAAACGCCAGCCTTGGCAGCAGAGGCGTACACGAAGTCCCAACCCTTGCGATAGGTGAAGTTGGAGGTCAGGTCAGCGTTGTCGAAATGCTGGTTGGTGTTGGTCATGGCCGCAGTCATAACACCCTTGACGAGCTTATCGACAGACGGGGAAACAACATAGACCTTGTTAGCGGGCAGCACGAGCTTACCAGTCGCATCCACAGCGTTGTTCAGGCGCATGATGGGGAAGTCAATGATGTTGTTAAGGATTTCGATAGAGCCGCCTTCGCCGCTGACGTTCATACGATAGCCAAGAGCGCTATCGGGCAAAACCTTGAGCAGAGCGGAAGCAGAACCGATGATGTAAGGACGAACGCCGCCGTTGAGAGCCTGAACGGTCTCAGCCATCTCGACGAGGTCGGTGAGGCTCATAGCGCCAGTCTTGTTGAGGTCGCCAACAGGGATAGCGGCGATACCAGTGTTGAGAGCGCCAACAGCATCCTTGTACATCTCAGCCTCGACAGAGGTCAGGAGCAGGGACATGAAGTCCGCGATGTTCTCCTTACCAGCGAGGACACGGTACAGGTCGCTGTAAATGGTGACGATGTGCTCAACAGGAGTGACCACGATCTCGGACACGGACTTCTTCTGACGGAAGGTCGTGCGCTGACCATTGGCGTTCAGGCTCACAGTGTAGAAGCTGCGAGGCATAATCTTGAACTTCACAATGTCGCCGATGCCAGCGGTACGGAAGTCCGCAAAGATGCTAAACTGAGGCAGGATGACCTGCGGGATGATGGCGTTGATGGTCGCATCGATAATGGCGAACGCAGCCCACTGAGTGGACGGATGGGCAATCCAAGCGTCAACAGCATTGTCCTTGCGAGACACGCCGGACTTGCGCTCAACCTCGGCGAACCAAGCATCCTGCATGAGAGCCTTAGTCTCAGCGGTCTGCTTCTTGTCGCAGAAATAGGACATAGCGGCTTCGTAGAAGTCGGTATTCTCACCAGCGAAGGCGATAAGGTCTTTATTCATAAGCATAGTATATTTTCTCCTTTCTACAAATTTCTTTACGCGTTCTTCATGCAACGCAGAACGGCGGTCTTAACCTCGTCAGCGCCACAAGTGATGGTGTGCAGACCCTCAACGCGGAAATACGCGCCAGCGGCAGGGGCAGAAGCAGTGGGAGCAGCAAACTTGCCGTTCGCGCCGACGCCGCAGTACTGACCAACCTGAGCGGTGGTGGGCAGAGTGCCGCCAACAAACGCAAGAGCGTCAACCTCAACGCAGTCAAAGCCAGCGACAAGCGCCTTGATATCCATGGGCAGACCAGCCTTGTTGTAGAAGTAGCGAATGTCGTCGTGAATCTGCATATCGAGGGTCTTGCCAACCTCAGGAGTAGCAACGAGCCAAACGTTCACAGAGTTGGCCGCGGCGGGGGCAACCTCATACTGATAGCCAGTGATGTCACCAGCGTCGGTCTTTGCAATCTTGGTAAGGGTAACGAGAGTGCCGTTGTCGATATCAGCGGTAGCATAAACGCCAACCATGTTCAGGGCGTCGACATCCCAGCACATCATGTTCGTGGTATTCACAATGCCGTGATTTGCCATAATTTTTTCAATCTCCTTTACAAAATTTTATTTAGTGTTGATTTCTCAGGCGAGTCCAAATATCTTCAGACTGCTTGCTCATCTTGAGTTCTTTGGGCATAGCGAACGTAAGAACGCCAGCCTCGTCTTTCTTGACGACCTTCTTGACCTCGCTAAAGCAAGTGGCCTTCACCTTATTGCTCCAAGCGTCAAGATTGCCATCGGCGCAAGCCAGACCTTCCTCGCGGAAAGCAGCAAACTGCTCGTCCGAAACAAACGGGCGAACCTCAGCCATCACAGCTTCAACGGCGCAAGCCGTTTCCTTAGCCATGGCGACTTCCTTAAACTTGCGCAGTTCCTCAAGCTCAGCATCCTTCTCCATGATGATATGGTCTCGGTCTTCAACGTCCTTAGAGAGTTGGTCAATCTTGGCCATCATCTCATCCTCAGGCATCTTTTCCTCGCCTTTATCATCATCTTTGGATTCAGGCTCAGTGGAAGCGCCCTCGTCGTCCTTCTTGGATTCATCTTCCGCAAGACATTCAGCGGGCGGATCTTCCATTTTGACGGTAGGATCTTCAACGGCCTCAGCCATCTCGATGTTCTTTTCTTCCATCTTTTCCTCCTTTCCGTCAGACTTTAAACCAAGCGATTTATAAATCTTCTCGATTTTCTTTACAACCGCAGACTCGCCTTCCTGCTTGGCATAAGCCAGCGCGGATGCAAGACCATAGCGGTTATACACAAGCGTATCACCTTTGATTTCCATGACAGGATATTTCAGGTGTTCAGACGGCGCATCTTCCCAACCACTCTCAACCAGCATATACGCCGATTTAACAAGAGTGGCGCGATTGGATGCCACCATGATTTTGTCGCGCAAAGCCGACTTGTCTACGTTGCCCCACGCCGTTTCCGACAGGGCGTCCTTAGACTTGTCAACCTTGAGCTTCTTATCATCAGCCATAGATTGTTTCCTCTCTTCAGCAAATTTCTTTAAGGCAGAGCTGGCAGAGCCATGTTGCCATTTGCCATAACAAGCCTCGGCATCTTGCTCGCTAAAACGAACGAACGTAATATCGCTCTCGGGGCAACTCGGACGCACGGTCTTGCCAAGCACGGTCACGCCCTTGATGTCAAACGCCGAAGCATTGTCGTCATCATCCATCTCGAACTTTGCCTCAATGCTCACAGCACGTTCATTATCTTTGGCAAAGATATCGCAAAAATCCGCCGCATAGCGCTTGCTGATAATGCCATCGACATACGCTCGCAGATAACCATCGTCATCCTCGACAAACTCAACCTCTTGCTCTTTCGGCACAATGCCAACGATATGCTCAGCATCAGTATGCGTGGTTGCATCACCCCACTGTACATCGGCAACAATCCATTTGCCGAGAACGCTCGGCGCAGATGCTCTCAGCACATCATCGCTAATGCCAATCTCGTGACTGTTGGGTCGCGTGGAAAGAAAGCCAAGCCGCGCGATGCTATACTCTTGCTCTTCATAATCGGAAAATTCAATCCGCTTGATTTCCTCGACTGCAAATCTAATTTCTTTCTGCAATCCTCTTCCTCCTTTCCTTAGAAATTTGGATTATATTAAAGCTCACCAAGGAACTTCAATAACTTTTGCGTGCGCTTGAAATACAGACAACCATCGTCATCTTTGTATAGCGCGATAAACCCATGTCGGGTCAGCTTAATAGCCTCATCACCATCAGCGCAGTAGTACGCCGACACATCATCTGGACAGCCCAAGATAATCATGCTTGAGCCTCCAATTTCCAGAACGTCTTTACATCGTGGTCAAACGACATGGCACTTGGATATGCCTCAATCTTATCGGCAAGCAAAATCGTCTGGTCAACAATGCGGTTGTAGTCGGACAGCAGCTCAGACAGATCAGCGTACACATGGAGGTCGTTGTTATCAAGCGCGATTCGGCAAGCGCCCATAAACATCGTCTGGAACTCAATAGAGCGGTCGCGCATAAAGAAAATAATTTCCTTGACGCTACTAAAATCCTCTGCGCCACTCGGCGTTTCACCATACACCACAGGGATATTGTACCGCTCAAGACAAAGCTCGCCAATACTATCGCTCAGAGCAGGATAGTAATGAGCGATGCCATGATGGATGAGGTCGGCAGAATGGTTGCAAGCAAACTTAACACCAAGCACGGAAACCATGCGGTCAAACTTGCGATTCTCAACAAAGCATTGCTTGATAAGCTCCATCAGCGCATCTTGCGTTGGCTTAGATACAATCATTTCATTTCACCTCTTCACTGGTCGTCATTCTGTTGTGCCGATTCAGACTTGTCAACAGGGTCAAGCTGAGGTCGGCCACCAGAGTTGCCGCCATCTTTGCTCGTGTTCGCGTTCATCAGCAGTTGCAGATTCTTCGTCCAGCCAGTATTTTTGCTCGCCACAAGGCTACGTTCAAACAGCACGGGGTTCATGCCCATAGCAGATGCCCATGCCGAGCTGTCAAGGACAATGCCCTTGTCGGCGTACTTAAACATCGTATCGATGCGTTGCTGACGCTCATAGCGATACGTTGCACCCTCAAAGAAAAACTGCCACTTGAATTTCTTTGTAAGCTGGTTACCAAAGAACGTCATAAACTTGCCGAACTGGTCATAAAGCGGACGCATCGTCTGATACGTTTCATTCTGTCCGGCTTCAATTTCGGCGTTGCTCATACGGTCAGAGCTGTAAATGACGCGGCTCACATTGCTACCAACAGCGGCAGTAGAGCTTGCTTGCGTCGTATACATATCGGGATTTTTGTCCTCAAACTGGAAGAACTTGTTATCAGCAGTCGGCATAGCCACAGCCTTAACGGTAGAAGTTAAGCCCGCCTTGACCTTGCCCATGAACGTACCAAGCGTCTTAGGGTCAATGGCAAATTGGTTCTTCTGTGTACCGCTCTTGGCGTTATCAAACAGTTGGATGGCACCAGCCAAGATAGCATACGCCGACACCATGTCCTTGTTCAGTTGGAGTTGCTGAACCTCATCATCCGTGATTGCGTTCTTGAGAAGTGGCGCAAGATATGGCGTGGTGTTGAAATTGCTCAAGTCAAATTTGAACGCCCAAGCGCCATCATTTGGACTCGTCTGCGTCCACATAGCATAAGTGCCAATGCGGTCATTGAACGGATTAGTGGGTCGATAACTCTCGATTGGTCTTGCCTCAGCCCCAAACACGCGCTGATAGTAACGCTTGAATGCAGGGTCATAAGCATCAATGTCAACGCCAGCTTGTAAGAAATAGTTCATATCAAAATCAAACAGCGGCACAACATCGCTCATGCCAGTGAGCAAGCATCGGTCTTGGGGCAACATCTGAAGCGCGAACTTCATATTGCCACGGTTGCCCCATTTGGTTTTTCTAAACCACGTGTAATAAACCTCATGGGTCAACAGTTGCTCAACAACTTTGCGGAACTCGCCACGATAATCGAACTTGAGCAGGAAGTCGTCAATCCTGCGTTTATCCGCAAGATAGGCGTCTGTGCCATAGTCGGAATCTTTGGCGTTCACACAAACAAGCTGGAGGTCAAACGCCAGCGCATTTGCATAACTCTTAACTGTCTTAGCAAAGAGCATATCGAATACTCGCATATACTCCATATAGCTCTGAATCGTATCAGCACTCTCACGATAAGTCGCCAGAGCCTTGCGCACGCTTTTAGACGTCGCCTTGACAGCATCGTTGTTCAGGTTTTGCAAGAGCGCGTTAGAAGTCCACGGCGTCCAAGCACCATACATTTCCCCATAGGCCAATCCTGCGGCAAAATCCACAAGGTCTTGGACTTGAGATTTAGTTAATTTTTCGTCCACAACCATCCTCCTTTCTTAAAAATATTTTTACCAGACAAGCTCAATATCATCGAGATCGTCATCGTCAGTTTGTTGTTGTCTGAGCCATTCCTGCTCTATCAACGATGCAATATAGTTGCCGTAAGACAGAATCACGGCTCTATCCTTTGTGCCGCTTCTTGGCTCAACCAACTTGATTTTATCGTTGCGATATTCCGGTCGAAGCTCAATACACTCTTGGATAAGCATATCGACCTCGCCATACGGCGCAACATCATTCGCAATTTCCTCGGCGGTCATCGTGAAGTACGAACCATCGTCCTCGATTTTGTTCTGACGGTCTTGCATTGACACAAGGAATTTGATATTGTTGAGGTCAAGCTGTTTGCGCAATGTAATCCACATCTGGCTGTTGAGGTCTTGCGTACCAATCATGGGAATGATGATACGCTGAGGGTTATTATCGACCACGCGGCTACGCAAATCGTCCAACTTTGTCGTCGGCACAACCTGATATACCAACATCTCAGAAATACCAAGACCATGCGGATTCCAATTTGCCCCTCGCTCAGGATTATCCTTGGGCTGAGACATATAGTTGTACAGGGTTTCGCCACCGTTTCTTAACCAATCATTTAGACAAAAATTTTATGAAATGTATTCCCAATGCAAACCTTTTGCAACCTTATTCTTACCATTCAGAACGAGCCAAATCGCCGTATAAGAACAACCAACATCGTCAGCCGCATCTTGAGCATTCAAATACTCAACACCAGTTTCAACGCAACGGACAGACCGTTTGGTCATCTTTGCTCTCTCAGAGCGCGGATGCTTTCGGCCAGAAACAGCGCTACGAATCTTCTGCTTAGTTTCCTCGCTATGATGTTTGCCATACATTCCATTGTTCTCCCCAAGGTTAGCGAGTCGATTCTTTTGCTTTGCCTCCTCGGTCTGCGGAATCCCTTTGTTCCAAACGTCGTTCTCTTTGTAGTAGCGCCTAAGTCCAGCCGCAATATTTTCCTTATGCTCTTGTGTAGGCTCAAGCCCTTTATTCCAAGGAACGCAACCTCGCGTCGAACCAGCAATCGGGCAAATATTGTAACCCTTGTCTGGATTGCAACATTCGTAGTAATCAATCCAGTATTGCTCTCGTTCGTTGAGAGATTCAGTCGGAACATCTTTTTCAACAATGGTAATGTCAAAATTCTCTATGCCGTACTTATCTATCGCGGCTTTCATATGCGGGTTAAAGTGACCATTGCGATACCGCAACATTCGATCATAAAATCTAACCGTCTGGCCAATATATCGCTTGCCATTCACAAGATTTTCCCAGCAATAGATACAGCTAAAGTTGTTCTCTGCTCGATTTGTTATTTCATAAAATTTCAATGTAATCACCTTTCTGCAAAAAGATAATTTATAAACAGAGGGTAATCCAGCGTATTGCAGTACGCCGAAAAGGTAGCTACTCCGTGTCCCCTCTATCTATCAAATCATTTGGACGCTACTCCAGTCTGCCATTCAGCCTACACGATTTCCGTGTAGAGTAGACCATATCATCATCCATAAATGGATGCGCACCACTTCCACCGCCAATCGCTTGCGGTGTACTCCCCTAAGGGATGGTCGTTGAACTTTACCCTGTTCGGGTCTTAGCTGCTGATTGCCCAATCCATCAACTTTTCAAACCATTGCGTTCAGGCTTATTTCATCCTCCCGATTTGGTATGATGGCTCTAAGGGGTTTCCAGCAATTCAATGCGTTTGCAACATCGCACGTTACCGTGCGAGTGGACTCAAGTTAATCCAAGATATAGTAGTCAGCACCGTAGTCATATACAAGACCTCGTATGCGGTCGGCAGCTCCAAGGCTATCACTCGCCTCAAATTGCTCCATGTAGTCAACGTGGCGCTCAAACCGTGTCTTTCGCCAATGCAACGACATACACATGATTTGCGTGTTGTCGTTCTTTTGGCTCGTTGTAGTGTTGGCAAACGCAAAGTCCGAGATAATCAGGCGAACCTCGTTTTCCTCTCGCGGCGCATTGATAGGCTCAGCGCCAAGATACAGTTGTTCAACCGTAGGCGGCCTAAAGCATTGCTCAAGGATTTGATTCTCCTTGAACGTCTTGAGCTTAAAGAACGCGTCGTCTGCTTCGCCGATCATTTCATTTAAGTCTTCCATGCGGAAGTCCATCTCGGAATCCTGCTTGCCCTTGCGATAGTCAGCCCAAGTCTTCAAGCGATTCTCAATCGCCATAAAAATATCGCCAGCAAATACGTTGCTCACAGTACGCTTATCGACAAAATGGTTTGTCACAGCTTGTTTGAAAGCGCCCCAGAACCACTCGAACTTATATCGCGCGGACGTAATATAGATGCGCTGGCATTGTTCAACCCAGCGCGGATTTTCCGCATACAGCGGATTATCAAGATATTTTGCTTGGCGTGGGTGCGGCATCTTCTCAAAGACGGCGTCCAGTATGCCCTTCTTGAGTAGGCGAACCTCTTCGTAAATTAAAAGCGTCGCACGTTCACCACGGCTTGATTCTACGCATGGCAAGACAACAATCGTCGAGCCGTTTAGCTTGTTCTCAATCCTCGTTCCATCATCAGGTTTTGTGATGACGATATACTCATGCTCATACATATAGAGCAAATATGGCGAAAGTTTCTTGATAATCTCATCACGTATCTTTTTGTCGGCAAGCTTATTCGCCTGAGATACGGTTGACGATGTGATGACGATTTCGCTATACGGGTACAAGTTCATCTTGCAAATCGCGCCAAGACCAGCCATAAACGATTTGGATAGACCACGAGAGCATATTGCAAAGAACACATTGGATATGCCCATGAGGTAAATCATAATCATCTGGAATGGGCGCAATTTGATGCCAAGCACCATATCAACATAGATGTGCCAGTTACGGCGAAACAGAGTCAACCACTCAATCTCATTGGCTTCACGCTCGGCATCTTTGGCCCTCGTGGTGCTTTGGGTTGTGAGCAACTGATTGCCCATAAACGCCCTGCGCAATGCGGAACTTCTTGGTCTCATGGGTCATCGCTCCTCGCGCGGAATATCTGGATAATCCCGCGAACCACCAACAAGATTTTTCAAACACCTCATCAAGCCATCCCAAGTTTTGCCAAAACCGCTAAAGTCCTTGTATTTCTCAAGGTCTTCACATTCGGCGGGTTTGGTATTCTCGATAGTAAATGCCATGCGCTCGACAAATTTCTCCGTCTCGCTTTGCTTGTTGTCCTTGAAGTCATCGAGTTTTAGCATCGACATGAGTGTTTTGATTTGATTGAACGTGTCTTTGTCGCCTTCGCCTTTGAATTGTTTCAATTCAGCACGACATAAGTCACGATAGCGCATAGTCATCGCCATGTCCATTTCAAAGAGGTCTTGCGTATAGTCCTCGAAATATTCATCAAGACGTTGACAATCCTCGTTATCGTAATCTTTGCCCCATACCTTGTCCCATTGCTTGCGTTGAGCGTCCATATCTTTTTGTGTAGGCTCTTCGGGCGATTGCTCAATGCCGAGGTCAACAAACTCCGACAGCTGCATATCGCCATCAAAGATGCCACGATATTGAACACCGCCGTCCTTAAGCAACGCAAGGTAAAGTCCAAACGGTTCAGGTCTGCGCCCCTTGCCATCCAGCCCATCATATTGAGCCTTAAGCAAGTTGAACTTATCGCGCAACAGTGGCACGCCCATTTCCATACAGACGCACCAAAGTGCGCCCCATTTTGAATCGAGCGCTTGAGATGCCGCACGATATTTCTTGCCTACACATTCCTTGCAATACGGCAGATATTCATTGGTAGCAATGGGGCTTAGATAGAATTTCGACTTTTCTTTCACCGTAGAGCAACAGGGGCAATATCGCTCTTTGGCTCTATTGATTTCCATACTCCATTCATTCCTTTTTCTCAAGATGCAAAGATAGCGAGCCAGTGCGCAACCAGCCCGCTATTCTCGCCATAATATTCAATTGTTAACCGCAGTATCACCGTTGCTACGGGACTTACGGTAGATTTTCGACCACCTCCTTCAAACTTTAGCCTGAATCTTCCAGACAGTTGGTTGCAAGTGAGATGACCTCCTCTCTTTCGAGAAATTTCTTCCAGCCGCTATTGATTAGTAGCGACGAGCATTTATCCTTTGCTCAAAGCATCTTTTTCAGTTCTCATATCTAAGACCTGTCGAGTCGCTAATTTATATGCCGCCACACGACAGGTCGGCAATCATTGTTGGATTTTGCATGAACCGCTTACACGATTCAAGGAACTCTTTGTACCCATGGCACATGAGATAGTTAATGTCTCACCCTGTACGGGGCTGACACGATATATCCAAAACTTGCCTTTGCCCATCTACTGCCCCACAAGCATAGCAAATGTCATCAAACTAAACAAAGGCAAGAATTGAATCAAAGATAATAGTTGCGACTCCAAGTCTTACCTTGGTCATCAGTATACATCGCCATATATGCGCTGGGTCTTGCCGAAACGCGAATCTTTTTCGCAAATGCGTCGACACCAATAATTGAGCCAACGCGCGTCAGCAGTCTATCACCAACATCGGCATATCCAATCGCCTTGGATTCTGGACGATGCAGATGCCCAGCAAGAATTTCGTCGCAGTCGACATTGTAGAGATTGCCAAAGTAATCAAGTGTGTCCTTGAGGTCTTTATCCTCGCCATGTTGGAACATGATATTTGTTCCGCGAATATTCTTGATGGCAACATCTTGGTAATCATCAACCGTGATGTAATCAAACCCTGCGAGTCTGAGTTTCAAGAACTCAACCACAATCTTGGTCAGATTCTCGCCTTCAAACTGCGGACGAGAGGTCAAGAGCCTCGCCACGTCGTGATTGCCCCCGATTGTGACAACATTGATTGGGCAATCCAGATGCTCAGATACAGCCACCAACCAGTTCGCCATAAACTCGCCAAAACGAATCACGGTATCAACCACAGGCTCACGCAGCTTGGTTAAGCTCGAATCTCTGAGCACATTCTCAAAGCAATCGCCAAGAATTGCCACCGTTAGATCATCAAACGCAAGGTCGTCATCAGCAATCTTGTCAAGCAACGACCACATCCTCGAACACATGATGTCCCAACTATATGCGTTGACAACCTCGCCATACATTCCCTTAATTTCAAAAGTTGAGCCAGCATGAAAATCAGAGATGGCAAGCAATGCCGTGGTCTTAGTGCTTGGGTCAATCGGATGGTACTTGACATGTTGCCGCTTGATTGGCTCAAGACGATTAACGGCAGCAATCAGTTGCTCATGGAACATATCGTTACGAGCCTCTGCGCGTTGAGCCGCGTTATACTCAAGATTTGCCGTCTGCACTTTAAGCTTTTCGGCTTTGATGTCGTCAAGCAACTTCCTTAGCCCAACTTCATCATCGCCAGTTTCAATTTGCTCATCATCAAGATTCTTGACAAAGATGGCGAACACCTTTGCCGCACGACGAATATACTCGTCACTGAAGACCCCACGGTAATCCTCTCCAAGCACCTCAGCCACCCACTGTTGGTGGTCAATCAGCTTGGAGTCAAGATTCTCCGTCGCCAGTTTCGTTTTCTGTAGGTACGTCATCCTGTTCTCCATTCTTTCCATTTAGCTTCTTGGCAAGCAAAGCCTCGAACGCGCCACTTTCCTTATGGGCTTTTTGGCTCGCCTCAATCATTTTCTTGAGCGCGTTGTTTTCTTCCTCAAGCTGTTGCATACGCCGCATACGTTCATAATCCCTCTGGCTCAGAATGTTGTTCTTGGCACGTTTTCGTGCTGCAATCGTCACAGCTCGACCATTGATGTCGTTAATGAAGTCGTCGGCGTTGTGCCACACAGGAACATAGCGCTCTGGCTGAAGGTAATGAACCTTGCCACCAGTCTTTGGGTCTGTTTGCTCTTGAATGTATTCATCAACATGACGACAATCAAAATGGCCAAGACCCGGCAAATTGCAATATTGCCCATAGTACAAGTTCCGCTTGATGACCTCGCAGAACACGCCCCACCACTTCTTCGCCGTATCAACATCTTTGCTATCATTCAGTCTCAGAGCCTCAAGGTAAAATTCCTTCTCATTCGGTCTTCCCATCGTCATCACCCGTTGTTTCTTTCATCGTGGACTCCCGGAGGCGATTTTTGATAAGTTGGTTGATGCGGAAAGTCATACAACGATACTCTCGTGTTTTAGTCGTTTCTTCAACTTGCTTAGTGAACATATTAAAATATTTCGACCCAGCGGACGAAACCTTATCCTTGTAGTCCAGTGTGCCAAGATGCGGTAAGGGAACGGCTACTCCAGCAAGCACGCATTCCTCAACCACCTCGGCATAAGCATCAAACACTTTCGTAACATCTTCACGTTTAATAAAAGTGCGCCGACTTACCTCTTCCGCCATCTCTGTTGGCGTTAGCTTCGGCGCTCGAATTTTTCTCAGCATATAGTTCCTTTCTCCCTATTGGGTCACAATTTGTAGTATTGTCATATTGCACAAACCCTTATATTTCAAGGGTTTCAAGGGTTTCGCCGTGCGAAGTTTTTAGTTTTGGCGATTCCCAAGCATCCTTTGCTCTTTGCCGCTCAGCAGCATCGTAACACGCCGAGCCGCAATACTTTTGCAATTCGTCTCTCGGCTTGAATCGCTTGCCGCAAATAGGACAAATTCTACCTATTCCCACGAGATTCCGCTCAAGGTTACGAACCATGTCCCAACCAAAGCAAGCCCATAGCATTTTCTTGTTACTGGACTTCTTGACCGTGTAGGCATAAGCCACAAGGCTGTTCACAACATACGACAAATTTTCTCCGCTCACCGCCAATATTTCCTCACGCACTCGCCGGGAAATATAATCGTCACCATCTTTGATATTATCTAGCTCGTCGTTGAATTTTGATCGATTCCGCAACCAGTAGTTATAAGCCTTTACAACCTCAGAATCCTCTCGGATAGTGTAGTCGACATCTTGGTCAATAAGCATACGCCAATCAAATTTGCCGATATTTTTATTGTATTTTACTCTGGCATCTGGTATGCTGTCAGATATGCGGTTCATCGTAGATTCATTGGCTTGCTCAACTTGCGTATCGTCCTTATCTTTGGCGTAGATGAAAAATTGAGGAACACTCGACTTGGTATAGCACTTGATAATTTTGTCAATATGTTTGGGGCGCTCAGGTAACCACAAAGTCTTTGCATAGTCTATCACGGCGTTATTCTCAAAGCATAACCACTTAACCACATCAAGCTGCTCTTGACCAATTTGTCCGCTATTCCAAATCTTCGTGATATTATTTGAAATTGGCCCAATATTGCCACCAGTGTAAGCGTGAATCATACCTTGGTACATCGACTCAGGCGTAAGAATGGCGGGTTGAGCTTTCTTGAGGTCATAGGCCAACGGTCGAATATCCGCCATGTTGCGCTTAGCAATCTTAGTCAACGTACGGTCTTTGACGACCAATGATTTATCTCCATCACAATCAAACATAAGATAGCGACTGATGAGGTCATGTGTGGACGTGTAGATGCACTTAGTATCTCCAAACCATTTGTCAAGCTCAGCCGTGCGCGTGTTGGTCTTGACTGCCCACTCCCTATACAGATGCGGAGAGCGGAGGCATGCCAGCTCATCACCGTCTCTGTATTGGTTGGTGTAGACCTCACCATCTGCAAGCAAACCGCGCGGGTTCTGTTCGCCTTTGAATAGCCATTCACAAAAGGCGTAAAGGTCAGGCGAGAGGAACAGGTACTTGCCGTTCACACGCAACCGTCCACCGCGCGCTTGTTTGACAAGGCTCTGCTTGGTTTGCTTTAGAATCTCACGGCTATATGCGTCCTTGAACAGCTCAGGATAAATCTCAAGAGCTGCTTGCACGGCAGACTTGTATCGGTTGTACGGCGTAGCTCCAAGCAACCGCATGGTAGTTTGATAATCCGCGCCGATAGTTTCAATCTCGTCAACCGTGCGTTTGGTCAGCCGCTCAATCTCACCATCCGTCATATCACTAAGGGTCTGAAGCATCTGGTAGTTGATACGGCTCTTGGGGATATATGCCTCCTCGATGTTGCAAAAACTCGCCTCACATCCATACGCCTTGAATCGCGCCTTATAGCATTCCCAGCTTGCGTAATATTTCCAAAGCTTGAATTGGCTCTTGGTGAAGATATACCGAATATCCTCAAGAACAACATTATGGCGCTGACCGTAAATATCCGTGACCCACCACTGGTCTGGTGTACATTTCTCGCGCAGGAACTTGTCATACGGAAAATATACCATCAACCCTTTGACCCACGGCAAACGAACCATGCGTGTCGGCTTATCAAGCATAATGCCACAACCGTCCATGTGCGGGATTGGCGTATCGGTCAGCTCGCGTTTGATTTCATACGTCAAGCCATCAATATGGTCAACCTCGCCAGACACCATGGTTTCAAAGTCGTCGACCACAATGCTCTTGTCGATGTCAAAATCTTCCCAAACATCAGTCGCCGAGTTCATCAAAGCGAGATACGCGAGGAACTTGTTACAGTTCATGCCGCCTTGTCGGTTGATATCCTCGATGGTCAGTCCGCACATCAAGCGTTGCTCTACGCGACGAAATGCGGCTTCACGGATAAACACAGCTCTCTTTGTGCGAATTTGTCCGGCAGATGCAGTCAGAAAGATATAATGCTCTCCATCCCAATCAAACCCTTGCTTGACAAGATTTTCAAATACCTGAAAGAAGAACACGTTGACGATCAGCAAATCTTTGGTAAGCTGGAATGTCTTGAGATTCAAGGCTCGCGTAAGGCTCGACTCGAACAGGTTAATGACATTGCGGTCTTTAAGCGCTTCAGGATTTAGTTGCCGTGTGATACCATCAGCCGCTCGCTGGTCAAGAATTGCGCCCAGCCGCTCCTTATGCTTGGCAAGGCATCGGTTATATGCCGACACGCGCCATTGCCCATCCCAAGCATTTGTCTTGCCGTCTTTGAGCCGCGTCTTCAATTTTGCTCGCGCTGAGTACATCTTAGCCATGCGCCGATGAATCTCTTGCTCATCTGGTTGATAAAATGTGCTGGTATCGCACGAATAGAGATATACTTGATTCGTCAAACTCATCTGCTGCTACATCCTTTTCAAATTGCCATTCAGGGTAATCATCAAGCTCTTCCCGCTCGACCTCTAATCTCTGTCGCATGGTCAACTTTGGCTGGTTGTACGACATCTCTCGCCATTTCAAGGTTTCACCTCCTCGTCAATCCTATCTATCTTTACTGGTATTATATCATACCAAATCATACTTGTCAACTAATATATTAAAATTTATCATAAAATATTTTATCAAGTTATACTTGACAAATATATTATATTATGCTATAATATCTTATATAGCTAATAAATATATACAATTATAGTTAATAAAAGGATAGAAAAGGGGTTGTAGGGGAAAGGAAAGGGAATGGTTAAAATTTCCTCTTGACAAACTTGACGCGGCATGATACACTCTCAGTGAGGTGAATGAAAATGTTTGACACCTTTAGAATCAATCGGCTCAATGACCAAATCGCAAAGCTAACGGCACAGCGAGACTCTTTGCTCAACCATATCGCAGTGGCGAAAGAGTCTCTTGATGCTACCTGTTGCATTTGCAACAATATCGAGACAATGGAAGAATATGGCGTTCCATACTACGATGATGGTCTTGACGAGCTTGAACATAAGCGGTATCTGCGTGAAAGTTTGGTTGTCAGAGAGGTTGAACGTGGCATCTGGAACATCGAGCAAACCTATCTTCTCAATAGCTCTAAAGCTAAAGGCGAGGAAATACAGAAAGCGTTTGGCGCTGGTATTGCTTATAGCCTCAATGCGTATATCTCGGCAAAGGAGAAAAATTTAACCGAAGCAAATCTTGAGACAAATGTCAAGTTGATTCAAGCCAAGTTTGACAAATATGTCGCAAAGTGCGCAAAGATGGGTATTGGGCTTAATGCTAAATATCTTGAATATCGGCTGGACTTAATGTCAATAAATTTAGCCATTAAACTCAAGCAGAAAGCCGATAAAGACAAGATGCGCGAGGAGGCAAGACGGCTCAAGGAACAAGAGCAGTTACTCGCAGATGCCGAGAAGGAACGGCTTAGATTACAGAAGGAACGCCGTATGTACGAACAGAATCTCGCCAACTGCAAGAGCGATGCGGAACGCGAGGATTTTGAAGCCAAGCTCAGAGAGATTGATAAGCGCACAAAGGACATTGACTACCGCGTGAACAATATGAGAGCCGGATATCTGTACATCACGTCAACGCCCGCCATGCCGAATATCGTGAAGCTGGGTGTGACACGTCGGCTCAATCCTTTGCGCCGAATCCAAGAGCTATCCAGTGCAAGTGTGCCGTTCCCATTTATTTGCCATGGGCTTGTATTCAGCGATGATGTATTCGTGCTTGAAACGGCAATCCATAAATATTTTGACTCTCAGCGAGTAAACAAAGAAAATGGGCATAAGGAATTTTTCACCATCAGCCCAAGCGATGCTATTAGCGCTCTACGTGATGTATTTCACGTTGATGTACATTTTGTGAATGAACAGGAGGAAGAAGAATGATGACAAGAGATGAAATGGTACAGGCGCTTGACAAGTTTTGCAACGAGCAAAAGGATTGTTCCTGTTGCTTACTTGAAGAATTCTCAGATGTTTGCAACTTTAATAGATGGTCGGATGACAAACTTACCATTGCATACGACCATGTATACAAGAACGGCAAAGCTCGTCTGGATGGTAATCATATCAACCCAAAAACCCATATCGAACTTCCAAAAGAAGCCACAGAGTCCTCGAACAAGCCTGATATAGTCAACCATCCACAACACTACACACAAGGCGGCATTGAATGCATTGACGCTCTCAAAGCTGCCACGGTTGGCAAGCACGGTATTGAAGCTGTATGCGTGGCGAATGTTATCAAGTACCTTTGGAGATTTGAAGAAAAAAATGGCATCGAGGATGTCCGTAAGGCTAAATGGTATATTGAACGATTGCTAAAGGAACTTGAGGAAAGCCAGCAGGGTTAATCCTCGCCGACTTTATCCTTTCTGAACCATCTTGGTGGATTTTTGGTCATATTGTATTGAATAAATTCTTGGCGCTGGCTATTGGTACAGATTGTATCAAGCTGGGTAGTGCCAAGAATTTTTCTTTTTGCCTCGGTGTTGATAAGCGCCGGATTGCCAACCGTGCGCAAGATATAATCAACGCTCGCTTGAAGCCAAGATGACTCTGGGCAGCTCAAGATGCTGATAGATCGCAGCTTATCATAGCCGCCACTATCCTTGAACTCCTCAACTGTAAGCTCGCCTACCATCGACTCAAATTGATTCCATTGAGCTTCAGGCATCCATTTGGGCGAATCCAATGAACCGATGTATCGACCGCCAAGAACATCGGCCATAGCCGTCGCCCATATCTTTTGGCATTTGCGCTCAAGTTCGCTGTCAGGCTGTACATCTTTTCGCAAAGTATATGACTTGCCATCAACCTCATAAGTTCTGTACAGCCGAAAACCATAACGCCGGAACACGATGTGCCGCGCATCAAGATTTTCAATGCGGCGAGCTGTCCATTGGTGTAAAATACGGTAGACAATCTTGCTCATGTCGTTCATGTAAACAAAGTTCTTATTTATGGCATTGAGCGCTTGACGGTTGAAAGTGTAGAGGAAATTCTCGTTGACTTCTCTGAACAACATCAGCATCTCCGTGTTCGACAGATGTAATGGCTTGCAATCATTATCAAGAAACGCCCGATAGAGCATCGCGTCAAATAACAGCTGTTGATCTGGTGCGTCAAGGTATTCAACAAAGGCAAGGATGTCGTCGTTGTAAACTTGCTTGACAAGGTATCGTTGCGTCCCATCGATGCGCTCAAGCTCGCAATATTTCTGGATGTCCTCAAGCTGGTATTTTTTTTGCTTGCCGCCTTTCGGCTCTAATCCAAGTTCTCGGCAGATGGCTCGATAACTCAATTCTCGGCCAATAAGACCTTTGAGCGCCTCGATATTTTCTTTGTTCATCGGCATAAACCCTTTCTAAAAATTTGACACTTTTTCAAAATTTGACACCTTTCTGGCTATAGAGATATTACTTTCTATGCATCAATTTGGTGTCAAATTTTTCTTCATAGTGATTATACCATGTTTCTCCTATAATGTCAATAGGGGTATAATAATATATTTGTTAATATTCTATGAACATCGGCTTGATTCAGCTGCTTAGTTCTAATGACTCTATTAGCTTAAAAGCGTTGATATTGCTGGATTTGTTGAGGATGGCGATATTGCAGTTGTTACAAGGCTGGGCTTTGTTGGTGCTACAAGCGAAAACGCAACTAACAGGCGCGTTCTACTCCGATTCCCAGCCCCCCTGTTAGACATCTCTAACTTACCGAATAATGTCCGTTATTAGGTAAATACTGTTGCTTTTGCAACATTTTGCTATAGTATCTAAAAGATACCGAGTTTCAACCGGATACTATATCGGCAACCGATACATTGAGCATCTATGCATTACGTGTATGCTCAATGTATATACAACACACCACACTACCAACACTAAACTTAAACCTAACTTTAACATCTTCAACAACACTTCAACTACTATTACCATATGTAATATATCTCTATTACAGAGTGTAATGCCTTGCTATCCATGCTATACTATAATACCATGACAAGCTATCATAGTATCTATCAATCTATTATAATATATAATATCTCATAGATATATGCCGACTACTTATACTATCTATCATAAACCTATTAACTAAATAGGTTGTTAGTTGCTTTCAAGCCGGACATGCGCAGCAAGCAAAAGCGCCGCAGGCATAGCGCTATAGCAATAGTCCAGCATACAAGCAAGGCATAGTGACTTGACGACTATTATTATATTATATATGTATATACTATGCTGTTAGTCATCATGCACAATCAAACAACGAATCTTTTGTGCAATATTCCATCTTGCAAAATGTAGATAATTTGATATCATTAAATCATCAAAAGACAAAACAACAACGAAACGCCGAAAGACAAGGAGGCTATTTATGTATCATATTTATAAAGTAACATTTCAGAATGACGAGGGCAAGCGGAAAAGTCTTAAAATTGAGGCGTCAGGAATTATCCCGGCCATTCAATTAGCTATTCAAGAAGCCTATTTTAAAAACTTTTGCATTGCATGGGACATTATAAAAGCAGAAGATATTACAAAAGATTTTTGAAAAACATCTTGACAAACTCAAAAACCTATGCTATTATAAGCACAACGAAAGACGAAAGGAGAACATAAAACAAATGAATAAAGACGCCAAGCGGGACACGGTTTTAGCAATCCTTGCAATCCTGATTTTCATTTCGGTTGCAGCGCTGGAAACGATTCTCTAAAGCTGAAAGAGTTCTGAAGGGCAGCTCTACAAAAGCCCTATCCCATCAAAATTTTTTATTAAAAGGAGAAACATCATGGAAAAGTATAATTATCTGGAACAGGTCACGGCAGACGCCAAAGAAGCCATTTTGGAAAATATGGAATATTGGAATTTTAATGACCGCGAAGAGCTGGAGGAAGTGGCGCACGATAAGCTATGGGCGGATGACAGCGTGACCGGCAACGGCAGTGGCAGCTATTTTTTCAACACGTGGAAGGCAGAAGAGGCAATTTGTCACAATTTAGATCTTTTGAGCGCAGCCGGAACAGATTTTGAAAGTGACGTTAACATTTTGAAACAAGGCGCAGAGGCTTGCGACGTGACTATTAGATGCTATCTGTTAGGGCAAGCTATCGCGGCGGCGCTCGATGAACTGGAGGAAGAAGGCAAGATCAGCTATAACGCCGACGAAGAATAACTCATGCGGCCTTCTGGAGCATTTGAGCCTATCAAGTGCTACCCCATTAAAATTTTTTATAAAGGAGATTAAACAAAATGAAAAAACTTTTAATCGCTCTTGCGCTTGTATTCCAACTCTCGCAGCCTGTCGCCGTGTCTCATAGCGTCGACATTGAACGCGTATATGACGCGGAACATGATATCATGGTCATGACTGTGGTTGACGACAACGGCGAGTCGTGGACGTTTGAGGACGTGGACACGGCAGAACAAAACACGGTGTACATCATCTATAATCCGCATACTATGGAAGTTGTCAAAATGTTTATTGATGTCCAGTTATAAAGTCTTGGAATTATACCCAGAAAGATAAATAGATGACCCGCTATCGATGTTCAGCTGTAAGCCGCAAACCAAAACTGTCATAAAGCCCCTCATGATCGTTTCTGAGGGGCTTTTCCTTTTGCCCTTGTGTTTATACACCTTGCGCATTGCGTGCGCTTGTGCGGTCTCTTATGGCCGTTTACAGGGCTTTTGTAACTTGTCTTGCCTGTCTGCCTCGTGCAGCAGGCTTTTCTCCGCGCCTTGCACTTTACCATGGTAACATGACAACATCCGCAAGCAGAGTGAATATTCACGCGAGCATTCACTTTACCACAATAACACGGTAGCATGACAGCATGGTAAAAATCTACCGGCTTGATAGGTTGATTTTCGACAGCAACATTGTTTCGCGCGCGCGTCAATTACGGGCCGTTCGTTTTTTGCCGCCATATACCTATCAACATAGTAGGTTTGTGGCGGCAGCTCGACTTGTCTGGTCGCTTTGCGTTACTCGCGCAAACAGATTCGCCGCAATAGCCTTCATGTTACGCGTCGTGCGTTTTTCGCCCGCGAGATGCATATAATATATGCTGGCGGTTAGCGTGGCTCAGAGCGGCCTTTAGCTTGATTGACGGCGCGACTTATCTTTGGGCTTATATCCATACAATGTTCAAGCTCAATGAGATTCATGCTTGACAAGTGCATATAGTCATGCTATGCTTGCATTAAGCAATAGAAAAGGTGAGCATCTGTTGACGTGTTGCTCAATGGATTGATAAATGTACACGCAGCTAAAGCCAAATGCGTGTAGAATCTACATAAACAATCAGCAAATCGCGTCCGATTTGCAACGCTATGACTCAATGAGTATATGGATGTGCCCAAAGCAATTCTTTGCTAAATTGATTTGACTTTGCTTATTATTTTGCTTGTTTGTTAGGTTGTGTTTGCTTATCAATCATCTTGCGGTTGATGTTGCGATTCCATGGATGTGATGAACCAAAAAATGAAAAATCGAATCGCCGATTTGAAAAACAGACAACGATTTTTCTCGTCCACAAAATCAAAATTGAAAATTTGAATTTAAGAAATGAGGAATGGAATTTGAATGTAAAGATTTTAATGCCGGATGTAAATCCAAGATCATTCATTGATGATTACTTGCAAAAAATGGGAATTGAATATCCGAAATCCTATATGAATGTAACGCGATGTCATCTGGAAGAGCCAAACCGATATGTGAATATTGACATGGCAACCAAACGCCTAAAGGATGCGATTGACGAAAAACAGAAAGTCGGCATCATTCAAGATTGTGATGTCGACGGCCTATGCTCGGCGGTTATTGCTTATCAATTTCTAAAATTGAATGGTGTAGAGCTAATCGTATTTTTCCATTCAAGCAAGCAGCATGGCATCAACGATTTGATGACGGAAATCCTAAACGCAAATTTGGATTTGCTTATCGTGCCTGATGCGGGCAGCAACGATGTGGCAGCTTGCCGTGAGCTTAGAGCAAACGGCGTTGATGTCATCATCGTTGATCACCACGAAATTGAGAGTGAAAATCAATTTGCCATCGTGGTCAACTGTATGCAAGGCGATACGAACCATGCGGCAAGTGGCACGACAGTCATGGCGAAAATCGTTGACCGATACAGCGAGCGGTATCTCGGTGGTCGGCGTTTCAATTTTGAGGACTTGGTAGCATTGAGCCTGTTGAGCGACAGCCGCTCGATGTTGAGCATTGAGAATCGAGCGTATTTGAATTTGGGTTTTGGAGGTTGTAAAAATGGATAATGATTTGACATTCAGAACGATTAACCAAGATGCTCTTTCTGAGAGTATTAAAGAGGATATATTCATTGATTTTTTGGCGTTTATTTCAATCAAATTTCCAGAGATTGATATTGTAAATATTGGTCGCCGAGCAGCAGAAGAGCTTGGCATTGATATTGAGCGGATTGCTGAGCACGAATTTTATGTTCGACCAGAACATGAAGAGGTTAAGCAATTCAATGAGAAATGGAAATTTCAGAATAGATTTTGGAGGAATAAAGAATGAAAACTGAACGGCTACCAGATGATTTAATTGCAAGATTTGAAGTGCTGAATGGGAAGGCGATATTCATGAAAGTATACACTGAGGGCAAAAATTATGTAGATGTATCATATAGCAGTGAGCTTATCAGTAAAATCAACGAGCTTGTTGATGCTGTAAACGAACTAAGAGAGGCCAAGAATGACAAACCAATTTCTTAATTTTCTCATTGGTAAGAAACTCGGCAAACAATCTCTCACGCCACACAAATTGAGCTTCAGCCTGATTCCATATCTCAATGCGGTTCAGCGAGGCAATGACCAAGACGCAAAGCGAAATTTGTTTATCGCATTTGCCGGAGACAAGTCGAGCCAAGATGCGGCATATAAGCAGATGAACGCGGCATACAGAATCCAAAAGGAAACCATAACACGCATGGTCGATGAATTGAGCAAGCAAGCAGATGGTCAAGTTGAGCGCGGAGATAAGGTTCTGTTTGTGCGTATGGCTGAGCAAGACAAGGAATATGGTGGGCTTGCGGCCAACAAATTGAAATCCAAGTATGGCTTGCCTGTGGTCTGCTTGTATGAAGCTGGTATGTTGGTATGGTCTGGCTCTGTAAGATCGGATTGCGATAGTCTGGACATGATGAACGCAACCGGCATGGCTAAATGTCAAGGGCATCAAAGCGCACACGGCATCTTGATTCGCAAAGCCGCGTTTGAAGATTTTCGCGCATGGGCAAATCAACAGGATTGGAACGCGGGGGTCAAGACCGTAGCTGCGGACATTGAGCCTGATGACATCACGCTTGAGCTTTGTGAAACCATCGAGCGAGCGGCGTGGCTTTGGGCGAATGATTTACCAGCGCCGACATTCCATTGCAAATTCGAAATTCCTGTTGGCGTTAATGTGCTATGCGGCAAGGCTGGCAACTGTTTCAGATACACGCCGTTCATCAAGTTTGGTTGCAATGAGCGAGAGATTGAACAACTGAATCCAAATGCCAAGCGAACCATTGAGGCAATTGTCGAACTTAGCGTCAATGAATGGGCTGGTGTTCGCTATTCTCAGGCGCGCATTGTGGATTGGGAAATCAGCGTTGAGCAACCGCAGGAAGAAAATTTTGATTTTGATTCGATATTTTCCACTTGACGAACGCAACGGTATATGCTATACTCTAACCATCAACTAAAGCAAAGGAGAATATCAAAATGAACAAGAATCCCTGTTGGAAATGCGGCAATCGTTGCGTAGGTTGCCATGGCTCATGTGAACGATATGGCGAATGGCGCAAGGAATACGAATCCAATGCCGATGCTGTTCGTGAGTCCAAGGCAAGAGCCACGGATTATCTCGCGGCTCGTCGTCAGCTTCAGTTTACCAACACAGCAAAGTAGGGGTGTGTGATGATGAGATGCAAGAGAATCGTCGTGGGCGCTCTTGGCGTCCTGACCATTGCAAGCATCGGCATTGGTTGTCGTGCGTATATGCTCAAGCCTGAGCTGCACGATGTATCTACTAACCGCATGGCGACCATGCCTGAAGAGGTTTGGAAGCCCGAGTATGGTATTCCGGCAACGGAGTATGCGTACATTACAGACGAACAGCTTTCCGAAATTGAAGCGCAGGAGGCTCAGAGTGTCGAAGATGCTTTGTTGGCTCAGGCAACCAGAATAGACAATGTGACCGTCACGCATTACTGCATCTGCCAGAAGTGTTGCGGTAAGTCGCCTAACCATCCTGCTTATGGCATCACGGCGTCAGGCCGATATGCCACGCCTTATGTTTCGGTTGCTGTTGACCCGTCTGTGATTCCGCTTGGCTCTGATGTGCTTGTGGACTATGGCGACGGCGTGATTGAATACTATCGCGCGGACGATACTGGTTCAGGCGTAGGTGGCAAGCATATCGACCTTTGCGTTTCTGACCATCAAGAGGCGAGGAATCTTGGCGTAAGAACGGCAACGGTTTACGTTGTGCCGCCTGAAAATTGGAAGGAGGAACGTCATGCAGGAAACTTGCGTTGAATTTGTCAAAGGCGAATCAACGCTGTCATGGTATAGCTCGGATAGCAAATGGATTGCGCGTATGGTGCAGCTTGCTAATGATTGGCCCGATGAGGTCAAAATCATTTGCAAGGATGAAGATGGGCTGATGGTGCATTGTCCAGCATCGTGGTTCAAGCCGCCTAAGCCGCCCATCAAGCGCGATCTGACACCTGAACAGCGAGCAGAACTTGCCGAGCGTATGAAACAAGCAAGAGAATCCAGATAACTTATCAGGATTTTGATTGCAATTTGCAACGATAGGTTGAGTCTGGTATAATTTGATAAGTAAAATTTGCTTATCAAATCTGCTTGCATTTTCTGATAAGTTGTGTGTGAAAAATTTTTCAGAAAATTTTGAAAAAGGTATTGACATGGTGGTGAGGCTATGGTACAATACATGATGTCAGGAGGCAAGACCTGACGAATGGTGGCGCAAGGCAAAGAATCTGCTGCTCGGTGCGACAGGACTCGAATGGCTGGTGAGAGGATAAATAACCCAGCCACCAAATGGAGAACGAGGTGTGATGGTAGCACTCCTGTTTTGGGAACAGGAAGAGCGGTTCGATTCCGACGTTTTCCACCAGCCGTATGATACGGCAAGTGTTTATGTTGTGGCTCTCCTTTCAAATATGGTGCTGGGCATCACTTGAAACTGCCCGTTGGGATATAGCGGGTTAGCACAACGGTTTGTGTACGTGGCTTTGACCCATGTGAAGGTGGTTCGACTCCATCACCCGCTGCCAAAGCCCACAATGGGCGTTCATGTAAATCCTCCTATAAAGTGGCGGTCAAGCAGCTCTGTGGTTCTGGAAAACCATGGAGCTGTTGCCGCATTTTCCTTGAAATTTGTGCTTGACAACCACATTATTCTGTGGTAATATAGCATCAGAAAGCAAAAGGAGGAACATGAAATGATTAAGGCTTATGTGGATTATATGGTTGGTGAGCAGAAGTCCAACAACACTATCACAGCGTATAGCAAAGACGTTCAGCAGATGCTTGATTGCATTGGCAAGCCCGAAGCCAGTATCACCTATGCCGACCTCCTGAGTTGGAAGTCCAGCATTAGTGGCATGGCATCGGCAAGCGTGAATCGCAAGATTGTTGCGGTCAGCGGTTATTTCAAGTTCTTGCATGATGTTGAAATTATCAAGTCGAATCCTGCGGTTAATCTCAAGAGCGTCAAGGTTCATAACAAGGAAAAGTTGCCGATAAGCCGTGAGGATATTGCTAAGATGCTCAACGCTTGCTCAAGCAACCGACAAAAGGCAATGCTGTATACGCTCGGCACGACTGGTCTGCGCGTGAGCGAGCTTACAGGACTTGGCTATAAGCAGTATCGTGACCGCATTGGCAATCAGATCGTTATCACTGGTAAGGGTAATAAGCAGCGCGTGGTGTTCCTGAATTCTGAAACGGTTGAAGCCATCAATCTTTACGTCCGCACTGAGCGCAAAGCGAATCGTTGGGCGTCTGATTGTGATTACCTGTTTGCAAGTTCTCAGGGCGGCAAGGTTGATGCCAATAACTTTGACAAGACGCTCAAGGCTCTGGCTCGCAAGGCCGGTATTAAGAACGCCGATGAGGTTAGTGCTCATACGTTCCGTCATAGCTTTGCTTGTATTCTAAGCGAAAATGGCACAAGCATGGACGTGATTCGAGATTTGCTTGGTCATTCCTCTCTGGCTGTTACATCCAGATACTTGAATCAGAACGTCAACCGTATGCGCGAGGCTACGACGGCTATTAGTTTTTGAATGGCTCAATGCCGTTTGAATAAAATCTAAAATTGTAAAGGAGAAACCAAGATGTTTTACTACAAGCAGGAAACGAACTATGAAGCGCCTAAGTGGATGGAGGGCGAGTACACCCTCAAGGTTCATGGTCGTAAGATTACTATTGAGCGCCTGAGCACGGCAGACGATGGCGTTCCCACCAAGAGCCACGCAACTTGCCATAAGGACGATAAGTTTGACATTGGCGATGGCGCAAAGGTTGCTCTGGATAGACTCAAAGAGAAAAAGGAAGAAAAGCTCAAAGTTGGCGATAGGGTTGAAATTGTAAATGCTGGAGATTCGTATCAATCGCTTGGCGAGGTTGACCCTAAGTTTGCAACTCGTTATCGCTATGGTTGCACTCCTTACAATGGAGACAGAGGAAGAATTGTTGGATGGCGCGATAATAATGTCCGTAAGGCGTATGTCGAAATCCACAATGGGAAATATGCCGGAAATCCCGAGTACTCTAACATCCCTTGCGGAGACGGCATTTTTGTCATGGGTATTAAAGCCATTAAGAAGGTGTAACCATGGAAGATTATCCAGAGAGCGTCATCAGCGCTGTCGAGCGAGAGCATTGTTATCAAGAGGAAGAGATTGCTGAAACTCTTGAAGTAATTCTCAATGAGACGCAAGAGCTTAGAGATGCTTGCCGCGAATGGTTGGTTGCGCACGACCGATGTATCTATTGCGGCTCAAAGTTGCAGGTAGTTCGCGGTAAAGAATACCATCCAGAGGTTGACGCATACGAGCCATATTGTGAGAAATATTGCCCAATTTGCAACTTAGGAGGCTAAAATGGACGAAAAAGATAAGGAATTTGAAAAAGAGCTTAGAGGAAAAATCGATGAGATTTGCAAGAAGCAATTCATGTTCGGTATGCTTGCTGGCAATCGAGCCGCTATGGAAATCATGTGGCGACAGTCCAAAGACATGACGAGCGCAAAGAAAATCAAAAAGCTCATCAAAGACAAGCTGGAAACGGCAAACAAAGCCGTCGAGATGAAAGCTCAGGAGGTCGATGATGAAGCATAAAGATTCGTTGATTCCCGTATATTTATTTGCTGGTGGCGTCCTGTTCTATACCATCGCCATACCATGTCTGGATAGCATTAGCTGTGTTGTTCAGTCGGCTTGCAACCGTTTGGTGGCAAAATGGCAGATGGATTTGAATGAAGCTCAAGCGGAAAGCAATGCGGCGGTTGAGGTTATCCAGCCAGCCAGCCAGCAGAACACGAACGCTATTGGTTTTGACCTTGGCTACACGGAGGGCGATGACGATGACTGGTGTGATAAGCGGTAAGCAGCTCTGGAATATTGTGTGCACGAGATGCCAATATGCGCGACGGTGTGATAAGCGTTGTTGTGGGCAGAGCGGCTATCAACACGTTAAGGACGCTGTAATGCGCTACTATACGAGCCGTAAAGATTGTCCACTGTGGATTGCATTTGAATCAGATAGGAGAAGCAAAGATGGCAAACAAGAAGAAGATTGTGAATGACGCGAACGAATTTGGTGCACCGCCTGAGGATATGTTCTTTGGGTTGACGCTAAACGAAGGCCAACAGGTGTTCCGAGATGCTATCATGTCGGAAGATAAACAAGTAGTGATTGCGAACGCTGTGGCTGGCTCTGGTAAGACGCTGATTGCTACTGCGTGTGCGCGTATGCTTCAGGCGTATCATGGCTATGATGGCGTGGTTTATGTGTTTAGCGCGAATCAGGAACAGGCGTTAGGCTATCGACCCGGCACGACCGAGGAGAAGATTGGAGACTATCTCCAACCCCTTGAGGATGCGCTCATTAAGTTGAATGAAGAGCCTGACAAAGCCATCAGTTCAACGGATACAATCAAGATGGGTACGGCGTGGATTGATGCTCGCCCATCAACATTTCTTCGTGGAGTGAATTTCAATCACAAGGTTGTCATCATCGATGAGTGCCAGAACTTCACCGTTCCTGAAATCAAGAAGGTCATCAGCCGATGCGATGATGCTTGCAAGGTTATCCTGATTGGCTGTTCGGCACAGATTGATATTGGGGCAGATCGTTCGTGCTTTGAGCGGCTTATTCAATATCTTGGCGCGTATGATTTTGTGAAGGTTTGTCATCTGCCAATTTCTTACCGTGGTAGACTTTGCGAAATCGTAGATAATTTTATCTAAAATAATCCTTGACAATCCTCCTATCCTATGATACAATCCAAGTATCAACCAGATAGGAGGATTGATTTTATGAACGGCGAAATTTATATTGTTAAGAATGGCATTAAGATGGCCCTGTGTTCATCTTATGTAATGAGTCGAGTTGGTGATAAATATAGTATCGGTATTAGTCAGGCGTATTTAACCATCAACGCCGTTGGTCGTCAATGGAATTTTGAAAATGCTGGAGATGATTTTGCAATGGTGGTTGAGAAGCGGGATAGAAAAATTACGTACTATGATTGCCAAGTTAAGAGCGTCAGGCATGAAGGAAATGAATGGCGTAACATTATCATCCTCGCCATGGGAAGAGGTGAGACAAGCTATGAATGACCTTGAGAAAGCGTTGAGTTGCGAACGGCGATATGCGGACAGCCTTTGTATTCCATTTGAATGCAATGACTGCGAATTTTGGCAAACTAAATACTTAAACACGAGTACGATTATGGAAGCAGCTGTCAGGCGCATCCACGAACTCGAAAAATCAAATCGCAACTGGAGGCGTAAAGTCCAGAGATTGCGGAAAGAATTGAAGGAGGTAAAACATGAAGGGTAAGGGTTGGATTGTGACAATGGATTTTGCGCTGTGCGCTCTGAATGCTACCCTTGGCATTGCACATATGGGGTCTGTGCCTGTGTGGACGACAGCGCTTAGTTTGATGACGGCTGGAGCTTGCTTGGGCTTTGGGTTGTTTCTGATTTTTGTTGAGAGGTGAGCGGTATGGTGTTTCTTGATTATGCAAGCACTTGCCCCATCGTAAAGTTCTCAAGTCAACAGTATGATGGTTTTCATTGCAATTCAAATGCCGCCTATGCCTATGCTGAGCGCAAAACGCTGATGGAATGTGAGGAGCGCATCAAGGCGGCTATCGGCGTTAAGAGTGGTCGCGTGCTGTATTTCAGATGCGCAACAGAGGCGATTGAATGGTTATACCGTGCGACTATTAAGCGAGCTGATTATATCTGGTGGCGGCGTAGCCTATACGAGCATGATGCTTGTCAATTTGGATATGAAGCAGAAGCGAACCACATTTCAGATGCCATTGATTTTTATATTCACCAGTGGGTTAACCATGTCACGGGGGAAATTTTTAACCTCAAGACAATCCGTTCTCAGTTGCCTGAAACTTGCAAGCTCATCGTTGATGCAACAGCAGGATTCGGTAAAACCAAATTGCCGAGTGGCCTTGACGATATTGCCGATGCGCTATTCATGTCGGGCCACAAGATTGGTTGCCCAGAGCTTTCGTTTATGTGGCTCAGCGACAGACTTTGTGAATGGCTTGGAGCGGCAAAGGACATCCGCAACCAATGGGGCTTGCATCATGGCAGCTTGAGCGTGGCAAGCGTGATGGCTTTGACGGATGCGGTTGAATGGGCGGGCGAAAATGGTGACCGCATAGATGGACACAGTGTCAGACTATATGTGCAAATGAACTATCTGCTTGACGAGGCTCGCATTGAACATCATGATGTTTTGGAGCATCAGATGTTCACTTGTTCCATCAACGCCATTCGTCTTAATGGCATCAACGCTGATGCCCTTCAGCAGTTTCTTACGTCTCGCGGAATCTATGTTGGCATAGGTGGTTCGGCTTGTTCTGCGGCGCATGACTATCGGGTGTTGCGAGCTTATAGCTTAACAGATAATGAAGCGTCTGAGGTGATTCGCGTTTCATTTGGCGAGGAAACAACGAAAAGTGATGTTGAGGCTTTGGTTAAAGGTATCAAGGAATATCGTCGGCAGTTTTGTTAAAATTTAATACTTGACAAATCCTCCTCTTGTATGGTATCATGTAGATGCTATATGAGAGGAGGTTTTTGATTTTGAGCAACTATACCATCCTGCATCTGCATTCGATGCTATCCAACGGCGTGACAAACATTGATTCGGTAACGCCATACGACCAATACATTGACAAAGCGCATGAACTTGGAATGACGGCGATGGCGTTCAGCGAACACGGGTCTGTGCTTGGTTGGATTAAGAAGAAACTCCACATGGAAGAGCTTGGGATGAAATATATCCATGCTGAGGAATTTTACCTAACCAACACGATTGACGAAAAGGTTCGAGACAACTACCATTGTCTGCTCATCGCCAAGAACTACGATGGCGTGCTTGAACTGAACAAGTTATCCAGCAAATCTTTTAATCGAGACAACAACTCGTTTTACTATGTACCGCGTATTACGATTGAAGATGTCAAGAACACCAGCGACAACATCATCGTATCAACGGCTTGCTTGGGCGGCGTGTTGAACAAAGCGCCTGAGCCTATCCGCCAAGATTTTTTCGATTGGCTCTGTCAGCATCCCGACCGCTGTTTCCTTGAGATTCAGCCGCATATCAGCGCAGAGCAGAAGAGATACAATCAAGCGTTATGGGCATTAAGCAAGCGTAGCGGCTTACGGTTGCTCATGTGTACAGATACTCATGCGCTCAATGCTGAACACGTTGAGGGGCGCAAGATTTTACAGAAAGCCAAGAATATCCACTTTGACGGTGAGGATGAATTTTACCTTGAGATGTTGAGCTACGACGAGCTTGTGGCGCTATGTAAGATTCAAAACGCCTTACCGATGAAGGTATACCTTGACGCTATCGAGATAACCAATACGGTAGCGAATATGGTTGAGCCGTTTGAACTTGACTATTCCTACAAGTATCCGCATCTATGGGGCGATGATAGCGAACAGGTGCTCAGAGACAAGATTGCTGAGGGTATCAAGTGGCGCGGCGTTGATAAATTGCCAAACTATCAAGAATATCTTGACCGCATTGAGTATGAGATGGCGGCATATATCCATAACGGCGCGATTGACTTCATGTTGCTTATGGAAGATATCATCGCATGGTGCAAGACGCAGGACATCCTTGTTGGATATGGGCGCGGCTCATGCAATGGTTCGGTGATTGCTTATCTGCTTGGCATCACAGAGATGGATAGCATCAAGCACGGCCTTAACTTTGAGCGCTTTATGAATACAGAGCGTGTGTCGCTGTCTGATATTGATACGGATTTTCCTCCAAGCAGAATCAATGAAGTCAAGCAATATATCTTCAACAAGCATGGCTTGTATTGTTCGGACATTGTAACGTTCAACACCATCGCGCTCAAGGGCGCTATCCGAGATGTTGGGCGAGCTTTACAGATGCCGTTTGATGAGGTTGGCAATATTTGCAATCGTGTTGAGATGGATGAGGCTGGATGCCGAAAGCAATATCCTGACCTATTCAAGTATGTGGACATTGTGAATGGTTGCGTGGTGTCTGTGGGGTCGCATCCGTGCGGTGTGGTCGTGGCTGAAGGCGCGATTGATGACCGTATGGGATTGTTCACAACCTCGACTGACGACTTCCCTATTAGCCAAATCAACATGAAGGAGGTTGACCTTCAGAACTATGTTAAGCTCGATCTGCTGAAGCTCGACACTATCGAGCTAATCAATGAGACGTGTAAGCTGGCTGGCATTGAACGCCTAACGCCTGACAATGTTGACATTAACGACAAGGCTGTATGGGATAGCATACGAGACGACACTACGGCGATATTTCAATGGGAAGGCGCAACCGGCGATAGATACATCAAGCAACTGCTATCTGAGAGCAACATCCAAAAATTCAAGAAGCTCAATCCCAATGTGGACTATATGACGTTGCTGAGCATTGGTAATGGCGCAATTCGTCCTGCTGGCGCATCGTACCGTGATGATCTTGCTAATGGCGTGATTCGTAAATCCGGCAACGAAGCGATTGACGAATTTATGAAGCCGACGTTTGGCTATCTGGTTTTTCAATGCCAGATTATTCAATTCCTACATCAGTATTGCGGATATACAATGGGCGAGGCAGATATTGTTCGCCGCCACTTTGCAAAGAAAACTGGCACAGAGAAAGACATCCCGCAAATCAAAGCTGGCTTTGCTAAGACCATGGCAGAGCAATACGGCATGAGCCAAGAGGAATCGGATAAGGTTATCGCGGATTTTATTCAGGTCATCATGGATGCAAGCAACTATCTGTTCAGCCTTAACCATAGCCAGCCATACAGTTACGAGGGCTATGTGTCTGGTTGGCTCAGATACCATTATCCGCTTCAATTCCTTACGGTGGCGTTGAACATCAATCAAGGTAAAGAAGAAAAAACAAGTGCTCTGACGGCGTATGCGCACAAGGTTGGCATCGGCATTAAGCCGCCGAAGTTCCGGCATTCACGCTCGGCATACTTTTGCGATACGGAGACCAACTGCATTTATAAAGGGCTTGGTTCAATCAAGTATATGAGCGAACAGGTGGCTGAGGCGCTGTACGGTATGCGCGATATGCAGTTTGGGAATTTTGTTGACGTGCTGTTTGCGCTCCAGCAGCTCAAAGACAAGCCTGATAGTCGGCAGCTCGACATTCTTATCAAGATTGGGTACTTTGAGGAATTTGGGCCAGCTAAGGCTCTGCTACTGGGATGGGAAATCTTTAGCAAATTCTGCTTATCTAAGAAAATAAGTCTTGACAAATGGGATAAGATGGGTTATGATATAACCATCCTAAAGGCCAACGCAACCAACATCACAGAGAAGACGGCTGGGGGGCTTGATAATCGCGGGCTTGTCTTGGGCATATTGAGGTCGTTGCGTATGCCGCGCACAACCATTGTTGACAAACTCAGATGGCAAGCAGAGCTGCTTGGATATGTTGACGGTTCTGACCCAAGACGCGACGTCAACGATTGGCTTGTACTTGGCGTTGAAACAACAAACTATGGAACGGTATGGCTTAGGCTGTACAATCTATGTTATGGGGCTGAGCGGCATTACAAGGTTGACAAGCGATGGGCAGCGAACCATAGTTGCAAAGCTGGCGATGTACTCAAGGTCGTGCTTGAGGATAAACCAAAGTTTAAGAAACTCGATGATGGCAAATTCGTCAAGACTGGAGAGGTCGAGACGGTTGTGAAAATGTTTAAGATTTTAGAGGAGGTTTGAAATGAAGAAAGGAAAATGGGTGGCGTGGCTCTATGTATTTGGCTGGGTCATAGCTATCGTGATTTGCTTGGCGATTGCTTATGCCATTGCGGTTTCTGATTTGCCGCCTTGGTTCAAATTCTTTTTGCTGAAAGGGAAATAAGGAGGTTTGAAATTATGGACGCTATTGAATTTGTTCAGCAGTTAAGACGCATGGATAAAAGCGTGATCAGAAAATATAGTGTTTTCGACGATTCCCCAGAGGACGTTGTGGCCGAAGTTGAGGAATGGGCAAAGATGAATCCCGTCAAGACGCGGCAGAGCGTATTTTTGGAGCAGTGGCCAGAGGCGGAGTTGTATTCTGATGGTGTACTTGGACTATGCCCGAAAAAAGTCTCTATTGCTAATAGAAACAATGATAGTCGCTGCGCAACTATTTCTTGCAATGCTTGCCGCCGCGAGTTTTGGATGCAGGAGGCGGAGTAATGGCTGACCTGAAACCTTGTCCGTTTTGCGGCGGAGAAGCAATGCTTGAAACAATAGATGGCAACAGCCCAGAAGAGTGCTATATATACTGTCCAGAGTGTGATTTTGAAAGCGGCGTGTATAGCGAACCAAAATTTATCGTCGAAAAGTGGAATAGGAGGGCTAACAATGGATGAATTCATCAAGCGAGAAGCGGCGATTGCGATAATCGAAGAAAAGCAAAAAGAACTATGCCCTGTTGGACGATACGGCAGAGGGTATGTGTATGGCTCCGACAGGGAGAAGTATGACGCTTGGGATGAGATTGTTGATGCTTTAGAAAATATCCCCGCCGCTGACGTTGCGCCGGTGGTGCACGCACAGTGGGAATGGTTTGATGAAGAAACAGGGACGCCATTTACGGGATATGAAAGAGAATGGGGTTGGAGATGTTCTCATTGCGCGGAAGAATTGCCGGACGATTACGATGACCCTGATGACAGCCCCACGTTTCGGTTCTGTTACAACTGCGGGGCGAAAATGGACGGATGTGACAGCGATGCTAAATCCGTGTAAGGACTGCATCTATTTCCACAAAGAGAACAAGACTTGCCAGTCGAAAAAATGCGCTACTGGCGGCAGTGGAAAAGTGTCTTGGGTTGATAGGTTGTTTTGCTCTCCATGCAAAAAGAATGGAGGTGCCAAGCGATGCGGTTGATTGATGCAGAGGCTTTGCTTGATTGTCTCGACGATGACCCGCCTATGAACTGGACAGATAGTGAAGCAGAGATTCAACAGCAAGCAGATTGGGAACGATTTAAGCGCATGGTTGATAATATGCCAACGATTGAGCCAGATGCCATAGTTGATGACTTTAGCAGGGGGTGTCCGGGTAAAGGGCACCATGACTGGCGTATGGTTGCTATTGGGCATGACGAGGTTGGAGATCGCATCAACACTTATCGATGCTCAAAATGCGGCGAAGAGTTCAATCTAAAATTTGTGACTTGACAACCATCCATTAAGATGATATAATATCAAATGTCAAAAAAGGCAGAAAGTGAGGATATAAAAATATGGGCGTAGCAGTTTTGGTTCTCGGGGAGTCTGGCTCTGGCAAGTCGGCGTCCATGCGAAACTTTGGCGAGAATGATGTTCGCATCTTAAATGTGGCATCGAAGCCTTTGCCATTTCGCAATGTCAATAAGCTCAAGAAGGCGGACAAGGCAACCTATGGCATGATTCGTGGCGCGGTCACGAGTGGCCAGACGCTCAGCTATGTGGTTGATGACGCGCAGTATCTCATGGCATTCGAGAGTTTTGATAAGGTGAATGAAACTGGATATGGCAAGTTCACCACTATGGCCAAGAACTATGAGGAGATGCTGAGATGTATTCAGGAGGATACTCCGCCTGATACCATCGTGTATGTCATGCAACATATCGACTCTGACGAGAATGGCAAGGTAAAGGCGAAGACGCTTGGCAAGATGCTTGACCAGCAGCTTACGGTCGAGGGTTTGTTTACGATTGTCCTGTTGGCTAAGGCAGATGAGCGCCGCCATTACTTCATCACGCAGTCTGATGGCACGAATCCGTGCAAGTCGCCTATGGGTATGTTCGATGAGGTCGAGATTGACAACGACCTCAAGATGGTTGATGACACCATCAGAGAATACTATGGGCTGAAGAAAAATGCTGCGCCGAGCAAGGCGAGTAAATAAAAAAATTTTGAAGCGAGGTTAAAGCGTAATGAAAGCGATTAACAATTTTGACAAGATTCAAGAAAGCGGCAGTTTTGAGAAGCTGCCTGTGGGCGGTTACATCATCAAGATTCTTTCGGTTGATGACGTTCCCGAAAAGGAATATCTCAAGATTTTTTTTGACATCAATGACGGTGAGAAGAAGGGGTTCTTCCAGAAGGTGTTCAAGGAGGATACTCGCGCCGAAAAGAAATGGCCGAACGCGGGTTCGTTTATCCGCAGCTACAAAGAAAAGGCACTGCCTATGTTCAAGGGGTTCACGAACGCCATGGAAAATTCCAACAAAGGCTACAAGTGGAACTTCGACGAAAAGAGCCTTGTCAACAAGGTCGTTGGCGTAGTCATTGGCGAGGAGGAATACGTCAACCAGAAGGGTCAGGTTCGCACTCGTACCTATGTCAGCGCGGTTCGTTCTATTGATACCATCAAGAAGGGCGAGTTCACCGTGCCTGAACTGAAGAAGATAGACGCAACCAAGGTGTCCAGCAACCAGACTAAACAGGACGATTTTGTTGACCCGTTCGCGACTCAGGACAACACGAAAGCCGCAAGCGACCCGTTCGCTAATGAGGCTACTCCCGCGACAGATGATACCCCGCCTTGGGATGATTCCAATCCTTTCGCGTAACAACAAAAATTTTCAAGAGGCGGGCTTGACAAAGGCTCGCCTCTTTGCTATAATAGGCAGGGAGGTGATAATATATGAGCGTATTGCTGTATAATGATAACTGCTTAGATTTTTTGAGCAAAAACAATATCCCACAGAACTCCATCATTGTAACAGACCCGCCATTTAATATTGGTTACCACTACAACGAATACAAAGACAGGATGCGAGTGGACTCTTACTATGAGATGCTTGCGGGTTTGCTCGATATAGCACCGTGCGTTTTTATCCATTACCCAGAAGCGCTATATGAGCTATCGGCAAGAAGTGGCGTTTCGCCAACTCGCGTCGTATCATGGGTATATAATAGCAATACAGCAAGACAGCATAGAGATATTGCTTTTTATGGCGTCAAGCCAAACTTTAATCAGGTTCGCCAACCTTACAAAAATCCAAATGATAAGCGAATCCAGCAGCGCATTGCAGAAGGAAAGACGGGATGCAAGCTGTATGATTGGTGGAACATCAATCAAGTTAAAAATGTGAGCAAAGACAAAACTGAGCATCCATGTCAAATGCCGCTCGAAGTAATGAAAAATATCGTAGGAATATTGCCAAGATATTCAACCATCATTGATCCATTCATGGGCAGTGGAACAACAGGTGTCGCTTGTGTTGAGGCTGGATTGGATTTTATCGGCATAGAACTGGATAGTAAATATTTTGAAATTGCAAAGAATCGGCTTAAGTTGTAAGCGGAAATAAGAGGTGATGATGAGATGGTCAATAGATTTTTAGTCATAGGCGAGCTATCTGAGTGCGCAATTCAATTCTATCGTACCCATATCAAGGTTCGCCTATCGCTCGAGGTCAACCATCAAGTCATCACCATGCAACAAACCATAAGCCGAAAATGGAACGCCGAACAATATCAAGAGTTATGCCGCACAATCCCTTATCTACATCCACGTATTGAGGGAATCGTAACCAAGAGCGAACATGAGCGGATATACATCATGCCGCAAGCAGACCAACCAACGCGGCTTATGGTCAGCGGTAACATCAATGAATGGCATGGACGCATCTACTTCAACGCCCAATATATTCGTCCAGAGTCAAGAGCGCCTGATAGCATGACCATAGAGCTTGATGGGCAATGGGTAGACAATAAGCGGTTGGTCAATGTGATTGGCGATTATCCACGCGCGTTTAGCTTAGATGCGCCTGTTGGCTATGAGCAGCGCGTATATCGCTTGCGGCTTGGCTATTCAGCAGGGTATGTTGAGCGTGACGGCGTGATTGACGATGCACAATATGGTTTGCAGATGTTGAGTTACCAACCACTTGATGAATATATTAGCGATGAGCAGATGAAGAAAATTTTGCTTGAGCTTGAAATTATGGAGGATTGAACATGGCAAGGAAGAAAAACGAACCAAGCACAGATGCGGCAGAGCGCAAAACATTGCTTGATTATATCAAAGAGCTTGACCCTAATGCCAACTTCATCGCCATAGGCTCGCAGCTTAAGCGCATGACAGATGAGGGCATGACGTATAGCGGCATACGATATGCGCTATGGTATAGCGTTAACGTCAAGCAGATGCCATATAAAGGCGTTGGTATCATACCATACGTTTATGAAGAAGCTAAGGTATATTGGCAATGGCAACAGCGCATGAAGCAACAGGTAGCCAGTTGGCAACCACAAGATAATGATGCCGTGGTGGTTAAGCGGCAGAGAGAGGATGAGGTGTTTGTATGAGCGTATATGATTCACAGGCGGCAAGGTTGTGCTTGGGCGCTATGCTCATCAAGCCATCATTTGCTTTGAGCGATAAATTCCCTCTGACTAAGCAAGACTTTGAACCGCAGATTTTCCACCTCAGGTTGTATCAAGCTATCACAGCGTTGGCTAAGCGTGGCGCTCAGAGCATCAGCGCGATGGATTGCTATACGCTATGCGCAAACAATGCCGAAGTCAAGCGCGTGTTTGATGACAACTCGCTTGCAGATTTTATCGACACCATCAAGCAAATCGTCAGCGTCGATAACTTTGAGCTTTACTGGACAGGCGTTCGCAAGGCGACATTGCTTAGGGAATATGCTAAGGCTGGATTTGATATCAGCCGCTTTGAAGGCGAGCCTGAGAAGCATGGGATTCAAGAAATTCTTGATTACTATGACGGCTTGGCAATCAATATCCGTAAGCAGTTCTATCAAGACAAGTCAACGCGCGAGCTGAGAGCTGGTGATGGCTTTGAAGAAATTAAGGAGCGCTTCAAGACAGAGCCAGCGTTTGGCGCAACAACCTTCAGCCGATACCTCAACACGGCGGCGAGAGGTTGGCAACAGGGGCAGCTTACCATGCACGGCGCTGTTAGTGGCTCAGGCAAGACAGGCGTGGCGTTATACAATATGGCGTTGGTTGCTTGCCCTGAGCTATGGGATGATGATGCTGGATGCTATCAGCCCAACCCATGTTATCAGCACAAAGCAGCGCTGTTCATCCAATATGAGCTGAACGACCAAGAGGAGCTTACGCCCAAGCTCATCGGTTCTATCAGCGGAGTGCCTACCTACCATTTGCTTAACGGCAACTATGACGATGGCGAGGAGGAGCGGGTGGACAAAGCCATTGAAATCTTGCATGATTCCAACATCTACTTTGTAACCATGCCGAGCTTTACCAATGATAAACTCAGGGCGTGCATCAAGGAATATGCCACGCTACATGATGTTGGCTATGTAGTGTTTGACTATGTGAGCCAGCAGTCAACGGTATCGAGCGATATTGCCAAAAAGAATGGTGTGGCAACTCGATCTGACCAAGTGCTGTCGGACATTGTTTCCAATCTCAAGGATATTGCGGTTGAGAACAATGTGGCAATCTTGACATTCTGCCAAACCAATGCCAATGTAAACAATCAAGAAATTCTTGATGCTGGTTGTTTAGCTGGGAGCCGCGCCATGCAGGACAAACTTGATGTTGGCGGCATTATCATGCCGTTGCGCCGTCAGGAGAAAGAGATTGCGGATATGATGATTGAGAACACAAACTATCAAGGCGAGCATCCTAACCGCATCGTGCATCTGTTCAAGGTTCGCTTTGGCAACCAGATTCAGCATCTCAAGATTTGGGGAAAGCTGGATTTGAACACTGGACGATGGACGGACTGTTGGTGTACAGATGCGGACAACAAGCCGTATGACATGACGAGAACGAAATTGGTGTATGCCAATGCTTGACATTCAATCCATCAAATCTCAAATCAATGCCGACAACATCATTGACCTCATGGATTCACTTGGCGCAGATTACAACTTTGCTTCAAGCCACGAGATTCATTTCAGGTCGATTTGCCATGACAGCGATAGCTATAAGCTCTACTGGTACGACGATGGCTCAGGTGGGCGATTACATTGCCATAGAGATGGCGAGACATGGGACGTGATTGGCTTTGTTGAGTTCATCAAACATCTGGACTTCATACCAGCAGTCGAGTATATCTGCCAGACGCTTGGCATCAATGCTAATGAGGTAAGCGAGCGTTCAGATGTTGACCCATGGCAAAAGGATTTGCGGAGATGGTTGCCAAATGCCGAAGTCGAACCTGAGCCATTGACCACCTATGACCCAAGCGTGTTGCGGTTGTTCAAACCCTTACCACATAAGTCATGGCTTAATGATGGCATCAGCGCATCAGCTATGAGCAAGTTTGGCATAGGCTGGTATGGGCGCAATGCTCAGGTAGCTATTCCTGTGCGTGACCCTGATGGTAATCTTGTGGGCATCCACGCTCGCAATACGCGCAGAGCCATTGTAGATGCTGGACGCAAATATGAGCCGCTTAGAACCTTGACCCAAGATTATCGTTTCCCAACAGGGCGTGTATGCTATGGGCTATATGAGAACCAAGCCGCCATCAAGTCAAGCCGTGAGGTCATCTTGTTTGAAGCCCCTAAGTCAACCTTGCAAATGGCAACAATGCTTGGCGATTCGGCATCATGTATGTCGCTGTTTGGCTGGAACTGCAACAAGCTGCGGCGTGATATGCTCCTTGACCTTGGCATACAGCGTGTCAACATAGCACTTGACCGCCAATACCATGAGCCAAGCGGCGATGAGTTTGCGGTCTATGTTCGGCAAGTCAAGAAGATTGCCGCTCTGTTCAAACCATATTGTCAGGTGGGTATAATCTGGGATAAACAAGACCGCCTTGGCTACAAGGATTCACCAAGCGACAAAGGGCTTGAAGTTTGGAATCAACTATATCAAGAAAGGACGATATTATGAGTTGCGAATACGAGCATTTGTTTGAGCGAATCACTGGTTGGGTGGATGCCGATACACCTGTCATGTCCAAGGCTTGTTTGTGCTATGGGCAGAAGAATGCTCCTGA